>ULSO01084284.1_pt1 | contig 23858 bp, 21 predicted proteins | sample 1956701 | NCBI WGS metagenome assembly ULSO01 (sample SAMEA4835708, study PRJEB28245) | human gut metagenome | biome: gut microbiome; material: fecal sample | place: Denmark | collected 2008 | reverse complement strand
TACATCGGCGGTCAGTTCTTTGAGAGAGTAGCCATAATTTATGTTACCGCCGATAAAGTTGCCTTTAATGCGTGTTTCACGCATACCGCGTTTTGTCTTTTGTGAAAGCTCTTCCGAGTAGTATTGGTTCATGCCTTCGAGCAGCGATTCGAGCAATACGCCTTCAGGCGTCTCAGGAATATTCTCTTTTGCTGAAAGAATTTTAATTCCGTTATCCTTAAGGTGCTTGCGGTGGATCGCCATCTCGTATTTGTTACGAGAAAAGCGGTCGAGCTTGTAGACAAGTACATAGTCCCAAGCTTTTTTGTCGCTGTCTTTGAGCATTCGTTGAAAACTTTCACGGTTATCGTTTGTTCCGGTCATGGCGCGGTCGATATATGTTTCTACGATAACAATGTCGTTTCGTTCTGCATATTCACGACAGTCCCTGACCTGTCCTTCGATTGATTGTTCTGTCTGCCGATCACTTGAGTATCTGGCGTAGATAACTGCTGTCTTCATATGAAAAGACCTCCTGTTGCTTTTTTTGAAGCATTGTAGGAGGCTAATACGACAGATTTTGACGTGTTAGGGAAAATTAGTTTAACCGCTATGCACATTTTTTCGTCTCCTTGGCTTTGTTTTGTCTTTCGACAACCACAATTCATCAGGAAAAGCCCAAAGACACCAACGGAACGGGGGTTTATCCCTCTGAAAAATATTGCGTGAAAGTTTGATTATTGATAGTTTTCAGCGATATTTTTCACCGTTGGAGGCGACGGCTTTTTCTGATACCCAACAAACGAGAAAGACAACGGAAGTCGGTATGTTACTCTAAATGTGCGGTGAAATGACTAAATTGACGGAAAGTGCCTTTGAACGTACTCACGCTTATTTTTCAAAGCAGCTATAATGGAGGTATGAAAAAACAACAGGAAGAAATTTTAGTGGAACTCATAGGGGAAGTAGATTTAAGTCGAGTGCCGAAGGACATATTCGACGCTTTTCTCGACGCGCTCGAAGAGGCGATAGAGGATACCGGCGAGGAAACGTGATAATTTAGAATTTGGGAAACGAATGAGGGTGTGCAAAAGGCGCATCCTTTTTTGTTTTGTCAAAAGGTGTGCTATTATTTGTACAATTTTGGTTTTACTTTTTGTATCGGTTATGCTATACTATGAATGATAATGGATTAGTATAAGGAGTTTCGGGTATGAAGCCTGAAAAAGCGTTCCGCATTCGTTTGGTAAAGATATTGGAGATTTTGCGGCAGGAGACTGACGAGGATAATCCAATGCCGACGAACACTCTCATAAAAAAACTTGCGGGTATGGGTATAGAGTGTGACAGGCGAACGCTGTACCGTGATATTCAGGTTTTGAACGAACATGGTTATGAGGTTTTACACACCCGCGGCATAAGCAATGAGTATTATGTCGTAGACCGTAGTTTCGATATTCCCGAGTTGCGTATTCTTTTGGATGCAGTACAGGCCGCGTCGTTCATTACTCCTAAAAAGACGGAAGTGCTGGTCGATAAGATAGCCGACCTTGCAGGAAGTCACCGCGCAGAAGTATTGAAAAAGAATATCATGCGCTTTAACATCACAAAGCATACGAATGAAGCGATCTACTACAACGTCAATGAGATCGAACGCGCCATAATGGAATGGAAGAAGGTCTCGTTTTTCTACTTTGACTATAACGCTAAAGGTGATCGTGTTTTTCGGAAGGACAAAAAGCGCTACGTTGTCAATCCGTATGCGACAGTATTCTCAAACGATAATTACTACTTGGTTTGTTATAGCGATAAGTATAAAAACGTAGTCCATTACCGAATAGACAGAATGGATTCGGTTGCAGTAGAGACGGAGGATATAACGCCTGTTCCGGCAATAGAAAACTTTGATATAACGGAGCATAAGAAGCAGGTTTTTGGAATGTATGTCGGTGCGGAGGAGCGTGTTAGCATACAGATTGATAATTCGCTGATAGATGCCGTTATGGACAAGTTCGGAGAGGATGTCCCGCTTATAGACAGAGGGGATGGCACTGCGCAGCTTGATATATCCGTTCAGGTTAGCCCGGCATTTCTTGCATGGTGCTGCTCGTTCGGAGATAAGCTGAGAGTAGTGTATCCGAATAAAGTTGTTGGTCATGTAAAAAATTATATTGTTTCTTTGTATAAGAACTATGAGGCTTAAGATATTGGAGTGAATTCGAAATGGAAAGAAAGGAATACAGTGCAGGTGCGGTAAAGTTATCTTTTTGGTTTGTAGAGTTTCGCAAAACGGTTGAGCTTTTGAACAAAGGACAAAGCTTTTCACAAATTAAAAGCCTTGTATTGAACGAAAACCTGTTCGCTGCTCCGACTACACAGCGGGCAAATCAGATTTTTAATACCGTCACAGCCCGCATTAAATCTTTAGACGAGAGTTTCATTCCGATCTTTTTACAGAGTGATCTTTCGACGCAGAAACTTTTCGCGTTGGTAGCGGCAATGGCTTACGATACGCTCTTTTTTGATTTTGTCTATGAGATTATCCGGGAAAAAATTCTTCTCGGGATCTGCGAATTATCGGATAGCGATGTCCGGATCTTTTTCAAGGATAAGCAACAGCAAAATGAAAAGGTGGCAAAATGGACTGACGCCACTTTAGTCCGACTCGCCAGATGCTATAAGACGATGTTGTACGAAGCGGGGATCATAGACAAAGCAAATGCAGCCCGAAAGATTTTACGTCCAATTTTAGATCCAGCAATGGTACGGTGGTTAGAATTAAATGATATGGACGTGTATATCAAGGCGCTTACGGGGGTGAGATAATGGATTTTTCAGAAAGGCTGGATGCAATGGAAGCCGCAATCCGCAAGCCGTCGTTTCGTCAAAGCAGCGGGAAAGCCAACGAGGTCAACTACTGGATTTTCGATTACCCGCCGGAAAAAGAACTGGAAGTCCGAGAACGCATCGAATATATGAGGAACAAAAACACAAAGGGGACGGATGGCTTTGAGTTGATTGTTTTTGACCTTTATGATATTATTATGGGTTTCCTTGAGAAAAAAAACTTTGTTGAAAAATGCTGTGAGTTTGAAAAAAAGCGCGGTATGGATAGGATCGTGAAGGCTGTCAGCAATTCAATGAAAGTGAGTGATAGGGACAGTCTCATCGTGCAGCATATTCTTGAGCATACCCCGGAAAATGCTGTCGTATTTATAACCGGTGTCGGTAAGAGCTACCCCCTTCTTCGTTCCCACAATGTGCTTAACAATCTCCACCAATCCTATCTTCATGCGCCGGTGGTGATGTTCTTTCCCGGAACCTATAATGAACAGGAGCTTATTCTGTTTAATGAAATTAAAGATGACAATTACTACAGAGCCTTTCGGCTTGTGAAGTGATGGAGGAATCACAATGAAGATAAAGGAGATGTTCGCCAAGAAAATCGATCGTGAAATTCAAGGCGTAATTATCGTAGGACAAGGCGAAGATGCCAATGTATCCCAAGAACTTGAGGAATATGTGGTAACCCGTGAGCTTCAAAAGCATTTTGCTGACTTTTATGCGGCATATAAAAAGGGCATCGTTGGAACAACACCGAAGATGGGAGTTTGGATTTCCGGCTTTTTTGGAAGTGGTAAATCTCACTTTCTGAAAATTTTGTCGTACCTGTTGGAAAACCGTCAGGTGGGTGAGCGGAAAGCACTGGACTATTTTGTTGAAGATAAGAAGATTATAGACCCGATAGTGCTTGCTGATATGAAGCTGGCTGCCGACACACCTACGGATGTGATTCTTTTCAATATCGATTCCAAGAGCGAAACAAACGGCAAGCAGAATAAGGACGCCATCGTAAATGTATTCCTCAAAGTCTTTAACCAGATGCAGGGCTTTTGCGGCTCTATTCCTCATGTAGCTGATTTGGAGCGCCGGCTGTCCGAGGAAGGTCGCTACACTGAGTTCACGGATACTTTTGAAGAGGAATACGGCGAACCGTGGGAAGATTCCCGGCAGGATTTTGACTTTATTCAGGACAGCGTTGTAGATACCCTCGTCTCCATGAATTTCATGAGTGAGGCGGCGGCGAGAAATTGGTGTGAGAAGGCTGTCGAACCATATACCATTAGCATTGAAGACTTTGCCAAGCGGGTGAAGGATTACATTGACAGCAAAGGGAACAATCACCATGTCGTATTTCTGGTGGATGAGATTGGCCAGTATATAGGCGACGATTCCAAGCTAATGCTTAATCTCCAAACTGTAACCGAAGAATTGGGCAAAGAGTGTTTGGGTAAGGCTTGGGTCATCGTCACCAGCCAGCAGGACATTGACTCTATCACCAAGGTCAAGGGAAATGACTTCTCTAAAATTCAGGGGCGTTTTGATACTCGTCTTTCCCTCTCTTCTGCCAATGTGGATGCTGTTATCAAGAAGAGAATTCTTGAGAAAACGGAATCGGCTGCACAAGCGCTTCGCCTTCTCTATGAACAGAAAGCAACGATTATCAAGAACCTGATTGTCTTTAACGATACGGTAGAAAAGAAACTGTATGCCAATGAAAATGATTTTGCCGAGGTCTATCCGTTTGTTCCTTACCAGTTCAATCTGTTGTCCAGCGTGTTGACTTCTATTCGCACCCACGGGGCTTCCGGTAAGCACCTGTCCGGAGGTGAGCGCTCTATGCTTGCGCTTTTCAAGGAGTCTGCGGTCAACGTTATGAATGAAGAGATGGGGATTATTGTGCCGTTCCATCGCTTCTATGATGCGTTAGAGAACTTTTTGGATCACAGTCACAGCGGGGTAATCATCCGGGCTTATGACAATAGCTTTATTAACCCGGAGAAAAAGAGCAAGGATGTTTTTGCCACCAATGTCTTAAAGACTCTCTTCATGATTAAATATGTGCTGGAGATTGAGGCAAACATAGACAACATCACCAGCTTGATGATCGAGAATATAGATGATGACCGAATTGAGTTGAAAGGTCGTGTGGAGGATGCACTGAAAGTTCTCATGCGGCAAATGCTGATTCAGAAAAACGGCAGCATCTATGTTTTTTTGACCGATGAGGAACAGGAAGTCAACAACGAGATAGAAAAGGAAAATGTGGAAACTCCGGAGATTATCACTAAGGTTGCGGAGATGATCTTCGAGGACATCTTCCCCGGCAAGCGCTATATTTATCCGGAATTCAATGGCCGTTATGCTTTCGGGTTTAATCAGTTGGTGGATGACCGCCCTTATAAGGCAAATCAAAACTATGACATTGGTCTTCGTGTCTTGACTCCGTGGTATGACGGAAGCACTGATGACGCTACCTTGCGTATGATGTCAGGGCAGGGCAAGGAAGTCCTTGTTGTTCTTCCTAATGACGCGGAGTTCCTGACGGAAATTCAGGCATATTTGAAAATTGAGGGCTTCCTTCGGAAAAACACTTCCACGCAACTTGCGAAATATGAGATGATTAAGGAAGCAAAGCGCGTGGAGATGCGTGAGCGCAATCAAAACGCAAAGCTCTATCTTACAGAAGCGCTGAAAGAAGCGACGATCTATGTCAACGGCGATGTTATCCGCGTGAACGGGAAGGAGGTCAACAGCCGAATCAATGAAGCTTTGGGCCGTCTGGTGCAGACGGTTTACCACAAGCTGTCCTACATTGATACGCCGATGGGGGAGGCTGAAATTCGCAAGATGCTCCATCAGAGCAACCAGCTTTCCCTTGCGTTGGAGGACAGCACAGAGAGCAATACTCATGCACTGGATGATGTGCAGGGCTTTATTTCCATGAACACCCGCAATCACATGAAGACCTCCATGAAAACCGTGAAGGATCGCTTTATGAAGGCTCCTTATGGGTTTGTTGAGGATGATGTGCATTGGTTGGTAGCACGACTGTTTAAGCGCGGTGATTTGACCTTCACAGTCAACGGAATCACAGTCAGTCTGAACAATAAAGGTGAGGACGAAATCATTGGCTTCATTACCAAAAAGGCTTTTGCAGAAAAGCTTCTGATGGAAGAGCGCGTCCGTGTCAGCGACAAGGATAAAAAGGCCGTCCGTGATGTAATGAAAGAGGCGTTCGGGGCTACCGTGTCTTCGGAAGATGAAGATACGATCATGAAGAACTTCCAGCGCTTCGCGCAGAACAAAATTGATGAAATTGAGCGTTTGGAAGTCAAGTACACGCAGTATTCCTACCCGGGCAAAAAGGTTTTGTCCACCGGGAAAAATTTGATGCGGTCTGTGATCCAAATTCAATCTGCTATTGAATTTTTCACAACTGTCTCAAGGAAACGGGATGAGTTCTTGGATTTTGCGGAGGACTACGAGCCTGTAAAGGTTTTCTTTAGCGGCGAGCAATCCGTTATTTTTGCCCGCGCGCTGGATATGCTCGCAATTTACGATGACAGCAAGACCTATATCGTAGATGCCGAACTGGAAGATATAGTTGCGCAGATGCGCTCCATCACGCGGCAGGAAAAGCCTTATTCCAACATTCCGAAGCTTCCCGAATTGCGAGAGAAGTTTATGTCCTGCTATGGGGATATCCTGCAACAGCAATCCGCTCCTGTACTTGACTCGATTGGTCAAGCAATGAAGCGCGTGTTGGATGTCCTTTCCACAAAAGCGTACAATGACAAGAAGCGAGCTTCTTACATTGAGAAGTTTCAGGAAATCAAAGAGGGGGCAGAGCATTGCAACAATGTCTCCACGTTGAGAAGCTTTGCGGATAAAGCGGAAGCGCTGAAATTGCGGCTGCTTAATGAAATGGATGAGCTTGACAACGAACTTGCCGCACAAAAAGCCGAGAAAGAGGGGGCGAAACAGGCGACATCAGCAGATAAAGTTGATGGCGCTCCTGCACCCGTTAAAATCCGCAAGACGAAAAATGTTTCCATCAAGATGATGACGGGGACTGCTTCTTGGCGTCTGGAAAGCAAGGAAGACATTGACAGATACATCAACAGCCTTCGTAAAACGCTGGAAGCGCAGCTGGATGAAGATACGATTGTCAATGTGGAGTTCTGAGGAGATATATAATGTTTAGAAATACTCTCAGAATGTTAGAACAGCTAAACGGGACAATGACTTACAAAATGGCAGTACTTCCTGATGAAGACGGATATTATGATAAAGAGTGCCCTAACGAAAAGTGTCTATCTAAATTCAAAGTGAACGCTGAAGACTGGGAAAACTTGTTTTCTGACGAAGCAGTCTTCTGCCCTTTTTGTGGGCATTCAGCGCCTGCCAGAAGTTGGTGGACATCGGAGCAGGTTGAACAAGCCAAGGAACAAGCAATCAGCCAGTTGTCTGCGCAAATTGGTCAAGCAATGGAAGCTGATGTCAGAGAGTTCAATCGCTCACAGCATAGAAAGAGCTTCATCAAAATGTCTATGAAGTTTTCTGGGTGTACGTCATTTATCAATTTACCAGCTAATGCGCTTGAAGAGATGGAACAGAAAATCCAATGTGAAAAATGCGGTACACGGTACGCGGTTGTCGGGTCTGCATTTTATTGTCCTTGCTGCGGCCATAATTCTGCAAAATTAACATTCTTCAATACTATTGATAAAGTTAAGGCAAAGATCAATAATCTGGATGTGGTACGAAAAGCTTTGGTAGCAGTTAGCAAGGACGAGGCTGCTCGAACCTGTACCTCGCTTGTGGAAACTTCGGTTTCAGATCTCGTTGTTGCATTTCAGCGTCTGTGTGAATGTGTATATCCACAGATTAAAGGGGCAAAGACTTTGAAAAGAAATGTATTTCAGCGATTGAATGACGGAAACAAACTTTGGCATGAGCTGGTCGGAAAAGGCTATGACGATTGGATTACAGATGTGCAGTATGCGAAATTGCGAAAATGTTTTCAGCAACGGCACTTGCTACAACACCAAGATGGCGTTGTAGATCAAGACTATATTACCCAAAGTGGCGATATTTCCTATCAGGTCGGGCAACATTTAATCATTAAGCCAGAAGATATAACAGAATATGCTGAAATTGTGGAGACTTTAGGGAAACATGTCCTTGTTTTTCTTGAGGAGGTAAAAGCGGATGAACAAGACGTCCATTAAAAATTTTGCAATCTGGGCGCGGAATAAACTTATTGCGGACATTCAATACCGCGCGGGGCTTATGGGTATTACGGCGAACGGGATCAAAGATCCGCTGTCGCAGTCTACTGCGACAATGGAGTTCTATGACATTGGAACGGTGGAGCCTTATGCCATCACCGGCAATGCAATTTCCCTGCGGAAAAGGCTGGTTGAGGTGATCCGCAATAAGGAGAAGAACAGCAACTATGCTACGGCCTATAAATACATATTGGAGGAAGTTGCCTACACATGGTTTAACCGCCTGATCGCCGTGCGCTTCATGGAAGTCAACGATTATCTGCCTTCTCATATTCGCGTTTTATCTTCGGAAAGTGGCAAGATTGAGCCGGATTTGGTTACAACTCCCTTCGATGCGGAACTTAGTTTTACTTCTGATGAAAAGGAGGCTGTTCTGCGTCTGAAAACGGAAAACAAGCTGGACGAGCTGTTTCGGCTGCTATTTATCAAGCAGTGCAACGCATTAAATGGAATTCTTCCCGCCCTGTTCGAGCAGACAAACGACTACACGGAACTGCTCCTAAACCTCTCGGTGGTGGATCAAGAGGGGGTAGTCTATCATCTTATCCACGACATTGAAGAGGATGATTTCAACATCGAAAAGGGCGGTCAGGTAGAGATTATCGGCTGGCTATACCAGTATTACAACACCGAGCCGAAGAATGCCGCCTTTGCCAAAAACGGTAAGATTACAAAGGAGGAAATCCCGGCCGTCACCCAGCTCTTCACTCCGGACTGGATCGTCCGTTACATGGTAGAAAACAGTCTCGGCCGTATCTATATAGATAAGCGGAAGGAACAGGGCGCTTTCACTGATAGCCTCCGTCAAGATACACTTACCTGGGAGGATATAGAAGCTAAGCGCATTGCAAACGAAAAATCCATTGCCGATGAAATGGGTTGGAAGTATTACCTGCCGGAAGCGGCACAGACGGAGGAAGTGCGCCGGCAGCTCGATGAAATTCAAAGGCAGAGCGCATACAAGGATATCCGAGATATTAAAGTGATAGACCCCTGTATGGGCAGCGGTCATATTTTGGTGTACGCCTTCGATGTGCTGATGAAGATGTACGAAAACGACGGGTATAGCCAGCGCGACGCGGCGCAGTGCATCCTCGAACACAACCTGTTCGGACTTGATATTGATGAACGTGCCGCGCAGCTCGCCTATTTTGCCGTGATGATGAAAGCCCGTCAATATGACAGGCGCATTTTCACTCGCGGCATCCAGCCCCATGTTTACGCTATTGCGGAGAGTAACGACATCGACACTTTTACGCGGGATTACTTTACGAACAACGATCCGAAACTGAAAGCGGCATTGGATAGCGTTATAAACGACCTGCACGATGCGAAAGAATACGGCTCTATCCTTACGGTTGCCCCAGTGGATTTTGCCGCGCTGTATGCTCGCGCGGAGGAAGTGAAAGAGGATGTCAGCCTACACCGAGAAGCTGCCCTGAACACCGTCCTGCCTTTGATCCGCGTGGCGGAGATCATGGCTCAGAGGTATGAGGTGGTGGTGACGAATCCGCCGTATATGGGCAGCAGCAACATGGATGCCCGTCTCAGTGAGTTTGTAAAGAAGCACTACCCGGACAGCAAGAGCGACCTGTTTGCCTGTTTTATTGAAAAATGGAATAAAATGGTCGGAAGGGCACGCTACAATTGTATGGTGACAATGCAAAGCTGGATGTTCTTGTCGAGCTTTGAAAAAATGCGCACGCAAATCTTAAAAAACCATGATATTGTTACTCTTATGCACATGGAAAATATGGTTTTAGGCATCGCTTTTGGTACTGCTGTCACAGTGTTCAGAAATCATTATACATGCGGGTATAAAGGCACTTACAATCAAATCAAGTTGAGCGATATTAAAGATGACAAGCCAGTTGAGTTTCCTGTTGCGGGTAACCGTTTTGCGCAGGTCAGTACAGACAACTTCTCCAAAATTCCAGGCTCGCCAGTGGCGTATTGGGTGAGTGATAGAATCAGCTATATCTTTACAAGCTATCCAGTTATAGATTCTATCGCTAAACCTCGCCAAGGATTGGCAACTGGCGACAACAGTAAAATGTTGCGATTGTGGTTTGAAGTTGACAGGATGAGACTAGTAGTAAACAGTCCTAATTTAGAGACTTTCCAATCAAATAAAAATAATCGCTATGTTCCATACAATAAAGGAGGAGCGTATAGAAAGTGGTATGGGAATGTCGACAATGTAATAAAGTTTGATTCGGTTTCTTATTCTTATTTATTGACGGTTGGAAACCATCTGCCTTCGCGAGAACTGTATTTTAAGGAATCTATTACATGGTCAAAAGTTACATCTGGGGGATTATCAATGAGATATATCCCGCAAGGCTCCGCCTTTGATGTTGCTGGCTGTTCAATTTTTGCAGAAAGAAATCTAAAATATATTTTGGCATTATGCAATTCGTCGATTATGCAAGTTTTAATTCATACACTTAGCCAAACAATAAATTATGAAGTTGGAACCATTAAGGCTATGCCAGTGATTATTGCAAATGACATTAAAACAACAGTCGAAGACATTTCCAATGAATGTATCATAATCTCCAAAACAGACTGGGACTCCTACGAAACCTCTTGGGATTTCAAGAGGCACCCGTTCATCCGCCCCGTTTCTCGGCTTGCCGAAGCATACGCTGCATGGAAATACGAATGTGAGCAGCATTTTTTGCAACTGAAAGCCAACGAGGAAGAACTCAACCGCATCTTCATCGACATCTACGGCTTGCAGGATGAATTGACTCCCGACGTTGCCGAAAAAGATGTTACCGTCCACCGCATTTTTGACACCAAGGATGATGTACCGGATACTATGCAAGGTAGCAGTTATGTCCGCACTAAGCGGGATGAGATCGTCTCCCTGCTCTCCTACGCCGTGGGTTGTATGTTCGGGCGGTATTCTCTGGATGTGGACGGTCTTGCCTATGCGGGCGGGGAGTGGGATGCAAGCAAGTACAAGACTTTCCAACCGGATCGGGACGGTATTCTGCCCATCACCGATGAAGAATATTTGCAGGACGACATTATCTCCCGCCTGTGCGATTGGCTGAAAGTTGCTTATGGTGCTGACACTTTGGAGGAAAATTTAGACTTCATCGCGGATGCACTGGGCGGCAAGGGCAGCAGCAGCCGGGAGATCATCCGTAGCTACTTCCTCAAGGACTTTTTCAAGGATCACTGCAAGACTTACCAGAAGCGCCCGATCTACTGGCTGTTTGACAGCGGCAAGCAAGACGGCTTTAAGGCGCTGATCTATCTTCATCGCTACACGCCGGACACCATCGGCAATATCCGCGTGGATTATCTCCACAAGATGCAGCGTGTTTACGAGTCGGAAATCGGCCGTATGCAGGACATGATCGACCACAGCACCAACGCCCGCGAGGTTGCTGCTTCCACCAAGCGGAAAGAAAAGCTTCAAAAGCAGCTCAAGGAGTGCCGTGATTACGATGAGATGATCGCCCATCTTGCCCTGAGCCGCATCGAACTTGACTTGGACGATGGCGTGAAAGTCAACTATGAAAAAATTCAAACCGCCGGCGACGGAAAGCAATATCCCGTTCTGGCAAAGATATAATTATCGGTGGGGTTGCAAGCGGAGTGGATTGTCGTAAATCCAAAGGAGTTATGTGGCATGGCTGAAATGAGCATCAAACAAATAACAGATCGGCTGAATGCAGAGTTTACCGGAGATACCCGTAAACTTGTTTTCTGGTACGATGACAACGGTGAGTTTGCAGAGGATATGCGGCACGTGGAGCTTGAAAATGCCAAGGTCTACTTTTTGCAGCCGGATAATCAGTTTGCAACAAAGCGCTTTCTGGAGCGGCAGGACACTACGACAAACTATTTGATTTATGCTCCGTTTCCCAAGCCGGATGTGCGAGACAATCATCTGGAGGATACTTTGCTGTACTCCAAACGATTCTTTGCCGACCGCGCCTCGCTGCTCTCCGTCGATTTGGGTATTGAAGAAAAATATAAACCCGTTATAGAGAAGTACATTAAGTTCTTTGCCAGTAAAGAGCGGACGCAGCGCTTCTATGACCTTGAAATTGAGATTTTTAACGAAGAGAACATCATCACGGGGCTTCTCTCGGCCATTTGCCGTACCCGTACTTGTTCTTTTGAAGAAGTCATTCGGGTTATGCTCACAGACAGCGAACTTAAGGAGAATAAATTTTTGTCTGAGGTAGAGAAGTACGTATTGCTTGAAGACTTTTGGAAACTCTGCGAGCAGCATTTCGGCTATACGGATGTCAAACCGACGTTGGAAAAGCTGGTGGTGACCATGTTCGTAACCTATACTGCAAAATATGTGCAGGCAGAGCTTCAAAAACCGTGGAAGACATTCCTGTCCTATAAGGCAGGGAACGTCATCGCCTTTATGGATAACCTGATGAACAACATCCTTTACCGTGGTCGATATGATGAACTGTCCGCCCATGTCGCCGCAGGGCTGAAAGTGTATGCTGCGTTATCTGAGTACGCACCGGAGGACTTGGTAAACTGTGATACTTTCCTTGCCATTGATAAAATCCTGATAAATTGGATTGTGGCAAGACTTTTGGCTGAGGACGTGGGGGCTAAACTGAATGACTTGACCATTCCGCAGATTTGCGAAAAGCGGAGCAAGATGCACTTTGGTGAGAAAACAGCCGGGTGTTATCAGATGCTTGAGAGTGTTTTTCAGCTTATACAAGCCGGAAATTATAGGTGCCCGGACAGTTTCAAAGACATTCTCAGTCGGTATCAGGAAGTTGATTCCCGGATGGATTATGAGTACCGTCGCTTTTATTCTGCTTATGACAGGATCGAAGATACTACGAATTTCGAGCCGCTGCGTGACTTAGTGGAGAATATCTATACAAACGAGTATTTGGAAACTCTACTTCCAAAGTGGAATCATGCAATCATGGAGCAGGATTCCTTTACGGCACTGCCTTTGCAGCGGGATTTCTACGCTCGCAATCTGAGGAATGCCAAAGAGCGCACTGTGGTCATTATTTCCGATGCTTTGCGTTATGAGGTGGGGAAAGAGCTGTTTTTACGGATGCAGGATGACCCCAAGTGTACTGCGAAATTTGAAGTCCAGTTAAGCGTTTTGCCGTCCAACACACGTCTCGGAATGGCCGCACTGCTTCCGCACACCGCTTTGGAATTGACTGACGATTTTAAGGTATTGATTGACGGACAGCCTTGCGATAGCCTATCTGAGCGACAGGCTATTTTGCAGAAATATAGCCCTGATAGCGCGTGTGTCCAGTTTGACAGCATTAAATCGCTCAAGATAGCTGACTTGCGTAGTGTTTTTACGGGCAAACAAGTTGTATATGTGTATCACAACCAGATCGATGCGAGAGGGGACAAGCCAAACACGGAAGACGAAGTGTTCGTCGCTTGTGAAGAGGCGATTTCAGAAATTATCGACCTGATTCACAGGATTTCTACCAGTGCGAATACATACCGATTTATCGTTACGGCAGATCACGGCTTTATCTATAAGAGGGATAAAATAGCGGAAAGTGATAAAATCGATGGAGTTAAGGGCAAGAACGCGCTTATCAACCGCCGCTTTGTCGTATCACAGGAGCCGATTTCCGGGGACGGCATTGTCAGCATGGAAATGAAAAAAATTCTGCGTAATTCTGACACAAAATGGGTGTCATTTCCCGTAAGCGATGATGTATTCAAGGTGTCCGGCGGCGGGCAGAACTATGTGCATGGCGGTTCATCCCCGCAGGAAATGCTCGTGCCTGTTCTTGACATAAAAATGGAACGCGGACACATGGAAACACGAAATGCAGGGATCGCATTGGTCAGCATGGTGCGGAAAATCACAAACAAGATAACAATACTGGATTTCATACAATCCGAGCCGATCAGCGATGTGGTGAAAGCAGCTACCTATCGTATGTACTTCGTATCCGAGGATAATGAGCGAATCTCCAACGAAAACACTTGCATTGCGGATAGCCGCGAGCAGGATGCAGGGAAGCGTATTTTCCGCATGAAATTTCAGTTTAAGGATAAGAAGTACGCTAAGGATAAACAGTATTACTTTGTAATATTTGATGATGCGACAGGACTTGAGGTGTTCCGCCATCCTGTCATCATGGATATGGCTTTTGCCGATGACTACGGTTTTTAATAAAAGGTTGGAATAACGGGAGGCGATTCAGATGGTCGGTATGACGGAAAATGAAGATAAGAGAGCGGTCATTAAGTCAAAACTACGGCAATATTTTGACGGAAAGATCGTGCGTAAGGATTTAACTAAGAAAATCAAGGAAGGGGCAAATGTTCCCGTCTATGTCCTTGAATTTCTTCTCGGGCAGTATTGCAGTTCCGATGATCCTGAAATCATTGACGAAGGAGTGGAGAACGTGAAGCGTATCCTCGCGGACAACTTTGTCCGTCCGGATGAAGCGCAGAAGATCCTGTCCGTTCTGCGTCAGCGGGGCAGTCACACGGTGATCGATAAAATCACCGTCAGTTTGAATATCAAGAAGGATATCTATGAGGCGGAGTTTTCTAACCTTGGTCTGAAAGATATCCCCATTGATGAGGAATACCCGGCCAAATTTGATCGACTGCTCTGCGGCGGTATTTGGTGTATCGTGCAGCTTGATTACGAGTACACTGAAGAAGATCGGAACGGGATCCCCATCAGCATTCGTAAACTCACGCCTATTCAAATGCCCCATGTGGACATCGATGAATTGAAACAGGGTCGAAAGGCATTTACGAAAGAGGAGTGGATGGATGTGCTGCTGCGCTCTATCGGCATGGAGCCGGATACGCTCACGTCCCGCGAAAAATGGCTGCTCCTGATCCGTATGATCCCACTGGTGGAAAATAATTTCAATCTGTGTGAGTTGGGGCCGAGAAGTACAGGCAAGTCTCACATCTACAAAGAAATTTCGCCGAACAGCATACTGGTTTCCGGCGGTCAGACAACGGTTGCGAACCTGTTTTATAATATGGCGCGCAAAACGGTCGGATTGGTTGGTTTATGGGATTGCGTGGCTTTTGACGAAGTTGCAGGTATCAAATTCAAAGATAAAGACGGCATCCAGATCATGAAAGACTATATGGCATCCGGTTCCTTTGCCCGCGGCAAAGAAGAGAAGGCGGCGAGTGCTTCGATGGTCTTTGTCGGAAATATCAACCAGAGCGTAGATGTGCTTCTGAAAACATCCAGCCTCTTTGATCCGTTCCCTCCGGAGATGGGTACAGATACGGCATTCCTCGACCGCATTCATTGCTATATTCCCGGTTGGGAGATCCCCAAATTTCGTCCGGAGCACTTCACGGATGATTATGGCTTTATAACTGACTATTTGGCGGAGTTTATCCGAGAGTTGCGGAAAGAGCAGTACGGTGACGCGCTGGACAAGTATTTCCGGCTGGGCACCAATCTCAACCAGCGCGATACGATTGCTGTACGCAAGATGGTCGGTGGCCTCTTGAAGTTGGTTTATCCTGACGGAGATTTTACAAAAGAGCAGCTGGAAGAGATTTTGAAACTTGCACTTGAGATGCGCCGTCGCGTCAAGGAGCAACTCAAAAAGTTGGGCGGCATGGAGTTTTATGATGTCAATTTTTCTTATATCGGCAAGGATACTTTTGAGGAATTTTATGTCTCCGTGCCGGAGCAAGGCGGCGGCAAACTGATCCCCGAAGGAATGTGTAATCCCGGTCAGGTTTATACCGTTTCGCAGGGTAAATCCGGCATGATCGGCGTATTCCGACTGGAATCGCAAATGCTGCCCGGCAATGGCAAATTTGAGCGGACCGGTCTTGGCTCAGAACGAGAGGCGAGAGAGGCAACAAATACAGCCTTTAATTTTCTTAAAGCGAACGCCAATCATATCAGTGGGACAATCAGTACAACGACAAAGGATTATATTGTCAATTATCAGGATTTGCAGGGAATCGGCATGACCAACAAACTTGCTCTTCCGACACTGATTGCGTTGGCTTCTATCGCCTTAAATAAACCTACGGTCAGCAGCTTAGCCGTTCTTGGCGACATTAGTATCGCAGGAACGATAATAAAAGTGGAAGAACTGGCAAACGCCCTTCAGGTTTGTCTTGACAGCGGAGCTAAGAAAGTGCTGCTTCCCATCATATCTGCTGCAGACATAGGGGCTGTTCCATCCGAGTTGATTGGATGCTTTAATCTTATCTTCTATCAAAGTGCCGAGGATGCGGTCTTTAAGGCGCTTGGCGTAGAGTAAATCTGTTCGGTTGTATGATGTTTGTATACGTAGTCTCTTGTTGAAAGGAGACAGCATAACGGATTAGAACACATAGTAAGGTAGATTTGAAAAGGGTGTCGCAATTTGGCGACACCCTTAATTTATATTCTTCGAAACTCTTGACAAGGGGGTAGCGAGTATGCTATTCTTTTAACGGTACAAGAAGTCCCGTTAAAACAAAATCGGAGGCCGCTATGAAACTGTACGATGAGAATATCCTGAAAGAGATGTATGAGTACATTAAACAGTATCAGGTAGAGAATGGCAAATCGCCTACATACAGGCAGATAGGGCGCAGCGTAGGGATAACATCGCCGGGCAAGATCGGCAGATATATTCTTCAGCTTGAGATGCGAGGTCTGATCGGCAAAGAGAGAGACGGTTCTGTTGCTATCGATCCGAGGTTGTTTTCAGGAAGGACGAGAACGGCGTCTCTTGTCGGGACTGTCGCCTGCGGTATGCCTATCTTGGCGGAGGAGAATATTGAGGGGAACTTTGAGCTGCCCGTCGAGATATTCGGTAACGAAGAACATTTTCTCCTTCATGCCAAAGGGTACAGCATGATTGAAAAGGGGATATACGACGGCGACATTATAGTGGCGAAACGTCAGAGTACGGCAGAAGCAGGGCAGGTTGTTGTTGCGCTTATCGATGATGAAGCGACTACGAAGATATTTTTACCGCAGAAAGGAAAGTATGTGTTGCAGGCAGCAAATGACTCGTTGGATGAAAACGGGAACAGGTGCTATCCGGACATTATAACGGATCACTGCGAGATACTTGGCGTGGTAGATAACGTAATTCATCGCGTGCGGTAAAATTGCCTTTTTCAAAAGGAAAGCGGATAAGGGTTGACAACCTGTGAGGAGGAAAACATGGAATACAATGAGAAATGTCCTATATGCGGGGCGATGAACAAAGGCTTGAATTTAGACGAGACAAATGGATGGTTTGAGTGCGAGAAGTGCGGAAGCGTGGTGAATACGCTGCGAGTTTCCGTTCCGTTTGCGCAAATTCCGTTATATAAATTATCTGAGTCAAGCGGGAAGCAGGCAAATTAGGATTTAAGTGCCGTGACGGTAAAGGGCTTGTGAGTGTTATGGGCAATCGAACATATTTTTGTATAGACATGAAATCGTTCTTCGCGTCGGTAGAATGCGCAGAACGCGGATTGAATCCGTTTACTACGAACCTTGTCGTGGCAGATGAAGCACGGGGTACAGGCGCTTTATGTCTTGCGGTAAGTCCGAAAATGAAATCTCTCGGCGTAAGAAACCGTTGCCGTATATTTGAAATACCAAAGGGCATTGAATATATTGTCGCCAAACCGAGAATGAAAAAGTATATCGAGTATGCCGCAGATATTTATGAACTGTACTTGCGGTATATAGACAAGGACGATATTCATGTCTATTCCATAGACGAGTCATTTATAGATGCGACGGATTATTTGCGGATGTATAACTTGACTGCAAAGCAGTTTGCCTCGCGTCTTATGGACGAGATAGCTAAGATAAAACATATACCCGCAACGGCAGGAATAGGCACCAATCTGTATCTTGCGAAGATAGCGTTGGATATTACGGCAAAGAAGGTACCGGATCATATCGGGTATCTGGATGAGGAAACATACCGCCGTACATTATGGAAGCATCGTCCCATAACGGATTTCTGGCACGTAGCCAAAGGCACTGCTGCGCGGCTGGAGAAAATGGGTGTATATGATATGGAAGGCGTAACACGGGTACCTGAGGAAATTTTGTATAAAGTCTTTGGCATCAATGCGGAACTACTTATAGACCATGCGTGGGGCCGTGAATCCTGTACGCTTGCGGAAATAAAAAGCTATAGGTCGCAAAGCAAGTCCATTTCAAATTCACAGATTTTATTCGAAGATTATACATTTGACAAGGCGTTGCTTGTTCTGGAAGAGATGGTCTTGAGTGGTTGTCACAGGCTTATGCGGGAACACCTCATTACCAATAAAGTAGGAATTTATGTGGGGTATTCTAAAGATATCATTGCGCCAACCGGCGGAACGATGCGGATGCACGAAACGACAAATCTGTATTCGATCATAAAACCGTATGTAAGGAAGTTGTTTCAGCAGACGACGAACAACACGGTTCCTATTCGTCGTATCGGTATAGATTTTACCAATCTTGTAGATGACTGCTGCGAAGGGTATGATTTATTTACGGATATGGATGCGGTTGCCAAAGAAAAACGTTCCGAGAGCGCTGTACTTCATTTACAGGACAGATACGGAAAGAACGCGGTGCTACGTGCCAGCGATTTGTTGGAGGGTGCAACGGCGATACAACGGAATAAACTTATAGGAGGGCATAACAGTGAATAGTAAATCATTGCGTGCCAACCGTGCGGCTCAATTTGCTCCGTTTGACTCCTTGAAAGGACTGCACGAGGAACTGCGAGTCAGAGAAGAAAAACTTGCTCGCTGTGAAATGAAAGAGCTGTCGGAAGAAGAGGCTCTTCATTTATCTGAAACGATGCAACAGGCGGAAAAGGGAACAACGGTCGAGATAACGTATTTCAGCGGCGGTTATTACAAGACAATTGTCGGCCGGGTTGAGGAAAAGAATGTTGCTTTGCGGTTTATCGTCATCGACGATACCAAAGTGACGTTCCCGGTTATACGGGATATGAAAATAGTCGGTTAGAGATAATGAGCGTATATCGCCCATAGCCCCGGAGCGGTAAAGCAAAAGTCTCACGAAAATACTTCGAGCCTTCCCGCGAAGTCAATCGGGAAGCGCCGTATGTGTAGATTACTTCGCGGCAGGATTTCCCGACCTTCGCAATGAAGTTTTCTAAATACCCCACAAAAGGCGGCGGGAAAAGGAGAGCAGAGCAATGGCTGAGAAATTGACCGTACAATGTCCGTACTGCAATTTTATGATGGTGCAAGTAACGGAGTGCAAAGACCTTATCGTTTTGTGTCCGTCGTGCGGAGCAAGCGTAAAGGTAAGCGCGACGGATGAGGATGCCGTCATAAGAGTCAAGAAGCCGCGAACCACAAGGAAGGCAAGCGGGGAATAATTTATTGTGGCTGAAAATTTAATACATTGAATCCTCGTGCGTGCAGCGGTCTGCAGGTGTGAAATACCATAAATCCTACAGCGCGGCGTACGGCAGTGTGAAAATGCTGGAGTCTATCTCTTAGGAGAGGATATCAGAGCCTTCACAGAGTTCTTTTTTCGATGGCATATCGAGCAGGAACTTTGCGAAGGCTCTTTCTGTCTTCTGTTTGAAGTTTCCATCGCCCGAAAATCGGAAAATGAGCCGATTTTCGGGCTTTTTTCGTGCTTTGAAAGTCCCGAAAAAAATCTTAAAAAAGTTTTTCAAATACGTCAAAAAGTGTCGTATTTGGATTTTAGAATAAGGGCACGAAAACAGGAAAGGAGGTGAAAAACGGATGACGGCAGACGAGAGACGCGGCGTAATTCTGGATATAATCTGCGCCCGTCGCTACGAGACGATCGACAATCTGGCGTTTGAGCTCGATGCCAGCAGACGGACAATTGAAAGAGATGTTCTGCATCTCTCGCTGCGTTTTCCGATTTACACCACGAAAGGTCACGGCGGAGGTGTTTGGGTAGTAGACGATTACAAACGGGATACCAAGTATCTGTCGCCCGAGCAGTTGGCACTTCTTAATAAGTTGAGCGGAAAGCTAAAGGGGAAAGATGCTGCCGTGATGGCTTCCATCATCAAGATGTTTTCGATGCCGCAAAGGAAGGATTAAAGGATATGACGATACAGGATATCAAGGACGAATTGCAGGAAGTGAAGTATTACTACGGACACAAAGCAATGTTCGACAGGGCGTTGTCAACGGTGTCCAAAAACAAAGTGCTTGAGAAAGTGGCTCGGTACAACGATTTGGTGCAGGATGCGCCGGCGCAGCTCTTCGGATTGTATGTCGCTATATACACGGAGAACAACACGCAGCTTGCCGTCGCGCTGGATTGGGGGCTTTCGGAAGGGTACATCAAGAACTTGAACCGAAAGCTGTGCGAGTACCTTTTAGAGAAAATCAATGAAAAGGAGGGCAAGCAGTCATGACGGAACACATTCCTGAATTTCTGGTCGGCGCAACAAATGTTTACAGGACGCGCGAGTACATTGTCAAGCAGTGCGTGGCATTCAGCTACGACGAAGTGTACGGTACGTATCTGATGAGCCGCGATACTTACTATCGCTGTACGCCGAAGAGAGACAGAGAGTTTGAAGCCGCATTTGCCGACCGTAAGAACGTGAACGGCAAACGCATTCCCACTGCGATGTACACAAGAGAGTACATCGACTGAGTAAGGCGTAACCGGGTGCAAAAAGAATAAAGGCGAGGAAACCGTGCGGTACTTCGAAGTGTAAGAGCGGCCGCTCACCGTAAAAGGATCGCACGGGACGGACTGTCCGAAAGATGAAGCGCCCGTTACCATATCTACAACTTAATATTTTCATATCGCTTAGCTAACGGCAACACGGGCAGAAAACGCTGCGCTAACGGCGATACGGGCAAAATTTTTTCAAAAGCAGGAGGCTTATATAGTGGCAAACAGTAAGTACAACAAACGCCGTTGGTCGGTGCCTTCCAAGAGGGCGAAAGGGTATGCGGCAGACCGTAAAGCAAAGGTGCATACCTATGGCCCGAAAGAGGGCAAGGAGCTGACGGATTTTGAAGCGGGTATCCGTTCCGGATATCTGCAAGCGCAATCCGATCACGCCGGAATGTATAAGTACAAGAAGGCGCTTGATGAAGGTAAGTCCAAGAAGGAAGCTCGCGAAATTTCGCAGGCAAGAGGCAAAAAATAATAAAAATTATGGAGGATTCAAAGAAAAATGGAAGGAAACAAGCAGATTTTTGTAGAGCGTGAAACGTTCGAATCGAAGGGCAAAACGTATTTCGGGTACTACATCAAGGGTACGGTGCGCGGCAGGGACGTGAAGGTCGGCATCGCGCCTCCCGATAAGGATACGGATAAAGGCGGCTATGCCGTTCTGGATATCGTGTTCGGGAACGCAGATAAGGCTGAACTTGTGCTGGTTCCGTATGAGATCAGGGATGAGAAGACGAAGAAGGTCGTCAAGGGCAATTCTTACGTCGTCCGCTCTGTCGATGAGGACGGAAAAGTCTACGAATGTCCGGTAAAGCCTGCGCGTACTTCGGACAAGTCTCTTCTCAATATGCTGCTCGCGGAATAACGGCGGCATAGCACTTTCGGGGGTTGGGGCTTGCAAGGAAAATTGCAAGCTCCACATTCCCCAAATCATTAAAATTTTTTATGGAGGTTTTTATGAGTTACAACGAACTTTATGAACACAAGAAGTCGGATACGGTCAAGTGGGTATTAACGCTCATCGCGTTTATCATCGTGGGCGTACTCATCGCCGGTCTTATTGCCGGCTGGTTCGATAAAAATGAGGAAGTACCCGTTGAGCAGACCGAACAGACCGCTGCCATTGACGGCGGCATGAGTGTTACGCCTACGTCTGCAACAGGCGTTCGTCTTATGATGGCGCAAGCCGCTGCAGAAGTTTCGCCGCTTGCAGAAACGAGCTATACCATTACGGCGACCATCGAGCCAGCCAGCGCAAGGCAGAATGCAAATTGGTCTGTTGCATGGGCAAACGGCAGTTCTGCGTGGGCGACCGGCAAGACCGTTACGGATTATGTAACGATTACGCCTACGGAAGAAGGCTCTCTCACGGCAACGCTCGCCTGTGTCAAGCCGTTTTCCGAGCAGGTCATTCTCACCGTCAGCGCAATGGGCAATGCGGATAAGACGGCAACATGTACGGTGGACTATCAGCAGCGCCTTAAAGTGAACAGCCTGAAACTCGGCGGGGCAACGCTTTCAACAGATTCTTGCGGCTTCAAGGCTCAGGTAGATGAAACACATTCAATGGAAATCGATTATACCTATTCGGAAGGCACCATTCCTTATCTCGGAGAGGGTGACGATGGATATGATGAATTTATCTGCGCCGGTATTGCATTTACGGACGAGTTTATGACGGCATACAACAATGCAAACGGTTCCGGAGAAGATCTCACGAAACGAATGAAGCGCGTCAACGTATCCAGCGAATATGCACACACACGCGAGGTCGAGTTTACGGATGGCTCCTACGGCAATACCGTGTTCTATCTTCTGCTTGACGGCAAACTCACGGATGAAGTCATTGCCGCAATGCGTACCGCTATTGCCGAAGTCGGCGAGGAAAACGTATTCAAAGTCGGTATCTTCAAGACTACGAACGCGATTTCTTCGGTTTATGTCGAATGTGATACTTGGTACAAGCTGGGGCTTGACCTGAACACCGTGTATATGGCAACGGAAAGCATAACCGTCAATGAGAGCGGCGTCGTCTTTTAAGAGGTGAAAGGCTATGGCAAAAACGACAGGAAAGCGCAGCGTACTGTGGACAGTCATCTCCGTAATTGTTGTACTGCTCGTGGTCGTTGCCGTCATAGGACTTATCGTTCACTTTACGAGCGATGACAAACCGCCCGGCGGAGAGACCTTCGCCGTGAAGTATAACGGACAAACGCAGGAAAGCGGCAGCTCTATCGGGCTGATGGACAGCGGCGTAGATTTCACCGTGGACGGCTCTGCGGATTACGAAGTCAATGTGTACGCCTATTGCACGCCCGAAAACGACTTCTCCCTCACCGTCGGAGACGAACCCTATACATGGGGCGACTTTGACGGGCGGAACGTAACGGCAGGCTTCGATTTCGAGCGAACGGAAACGGGCTTTACCGTAACGCACTACGGGCTGAACGACATCATCTCCCGCGTGCAAAACGGCATGACCGTGACGAGCGAAACCTTCCCCGCCGTCGATATGTTCCGCATGGAAGTAAAATCGGGCGAGGAAGTTACGGAGCTGTATTTCTGCGTCAATGCCGAGGTCGTCGGTATCACGATTGACCAGAGCGCAATCATCTTTTAGGAGGTCAGGCAATGAGCAATGTGAAGAAACAGGTTCTTCTCTGTCTTGCGGCGCTCATGCTGGCAGTCCTGACGGTGCTTACGGGGATCTTCCCCGTAGGCGCTGTCCGCTGCCATGCGGCGGCTGCGGAGAGTTCGGAAAACAACTTCGACCACACGTCCGTCAATGCCGACCTTGCCGATATGGACTTGGCGGAGTTTGTGTACGATACGGCGGGCAGCATACAGTTCGTGACATTCGTGGAGTATTGCTACTCAGCAAATGCCCTGAACTTCGGCAACTATGCGCTGTACGTCTATATCTACAATCCCGCGCGCATTCCTATCTCCGAACGGCAGGACGCCAACTCGGTGGAGATGGCGGTCGGCTACGACGAGGAAGGAAAACCCGATGACTACGCGAACATCCCTTTGAAGTTATGCGGCATTTCCACGGGTGAGATTTCAAAGCTCATCTATAAATTCCGTGTAATGGACGACGGAACGCT
>ULSO01085581.1_pt1 | contig 23984 bp, 23 predicted proteins | sample 1956701 | NCBI WGS metagenome assembly ULSO01 (sample SAMEA4835708, study PRJEB28245) | human gut metagenome | biome: gut microbiome; material: fecal sample | place: Denmark | collected 2008 | reverse complement strand
CCGGCGGCACTCTGCCAGCGTTCAATTTTCTCCCGGGTCTCCGGCTGCAGCCGAAGCTGGAGCCGTTCCTTCTCTGTCATGGGATTTTCCCTCCTTTTCCAGTAAGATGTCATAAAAAGCGCCTGTTTTCTAAGGCTTTGGGCCTCTCTGATGTCACATTTTCTGGAAGGCCCCGTTTTTGATGTCACTTCCGCAAATGCCGGAACCCCTTGGAACTGCCCGCACTGCGGGCAGTTGTGCATGACAAAAGCGCCTCCGTGATGTCACCTCTTTATCCAGCTTTTTCTTTCGTCCTCCGTAGAGCCTCAAAAGCGGCCCAAATCCGTCCGAAATCCCCGGGAGGGACTGGGACCCTGCCGGGTCCCAAGCCGCTCCACACAGGGCCTCACAGGGGGCTCACAGGGAGTCTTCTGCCTGCTGCTCCGCCAGCATCTTCTGCACCCGCTGCCGCTCTGTCTGGGCCTCCAGCGCACTCCGCTGCCGGGCGTAGTAGTCCCCCAGAACCTCCTGGATGGACGGCAGGGTGTATTTGAGATTTCCGTTTCGGCGCCGTCCGCTTTTCAGCCGCACATCTGTGTGCTCGGTGACGATCAGGCCCCGCTCTTCCAGAGCCAGCACGTACTTGCGCACCGTGTTCTCACTCATGCCCACCGCGCTGCCGATGGTCCGGTAGCTGGGCCAGCACTGGTGGGTCCTGCGATCCTCGCAGCGCCGCAGGTAACTGTACACCGCCAGCTCCCCGGCACTGAGTCCCAGTTGGAACACTTCGTTAGGCATCGTGAAGTAGTTATTCTGTGTTCTCATCCGCCACCTCCTGTGTGGGACTCCACCCACCGGATGAATGCGTCCTTGGGCACCACCATACGGCTGCCTACCCGCAGCACCGGGAAACCGTTCTCATGCATGAGCTCATACCCTGACGACGGAGATACGCCCAGCACTCGCGCCACCATCTCCGCGTTGAGAAACAGCGGCAGGTCGTCATAGCTTTTATACTCCGATAGCTTCACGCTTGCGCACCTCCTTTACTCGTTTTGTGTTCTGCCGGAACGAAGGAGCTGCAGGAACTCATCCACAGAGTGGACCATCCCCGCCTCCTTCATGTTCTGGTAGCGCACCATGTCGCAGATCATACGGAAGTTTACCTCCGCATCCTCCAGCAGCTTGTCCATGGCAAGGACCTGCTGGCCTACTGTGAGGGTCGTCTTTTTGTCAGGGCCTTTCAGATACGCCCGCACGGCATCCTCCTCCGGCATCTTCTCTCCCAGCACAGCTTTCATCTCCTGGATCACATAGTCCAGCGTCTCTTTCTCACATTGCATCTTCAGAAGCATCTTCAAAAACCTGCGGTTGAATTTGGTTCCATCCATAATCCTGTACCTCTTTTTTCAATTGTCATTCATGGCTGCGGCCTTCAGCCATATCTCCGAAGTGTGGAAGCGTCATTTGGGGCTCGATGGTTTTCTCAGGTCTATCAGAGACTTGCGGACAAGAGAGAAAATCCCCTCATAAGTAATAGGGATAAAATCACGATTTTTTATCGAGTGATTTCAAGCTGTTTTTAGATTGTTTACAACTTATGGCTCCGTCAACTTACTGTCTCTCTCATGGTGGGAAACCATTGCCCCTCACTTACTAGGACACTCAGAAGGCATTTGTAAACCAGAAAATGAAAAAAGTTGAAGGGCTCTGTCAGATGACAGAGCCCTTCAGCTTTTCGTGGAGCTTTTTCAGCCGCTTTGATACCGCCATTTTGGACACGCCGTAGAATTTTCCGATCTCCTCCATGGTCAGATCCCTGTCATAGCGGAAATCGATGAGTTCGCGGCTCTGGTGATCCAGAACTTCCATGGCTTTCTGCAGACTTTCAAGGCGGAGGGTCCAGAGTACAGCATCCTCCACGGGACGCCTGACGCATTCCGAACCGGACAGCACCGTTTCAAACTCACTTTTACTCAGATGCCTTTCGTCCTGCTTTTCCTGCGCCTGCTCCCGTTTCCGATCCTGCTCCAGGAAGTCTGCGACCTCCTTTGGCACTGATACTTGCTGCCCACTATAAGTAATCACGACAAAGTCGTTCATTTGTGTCCTTTCCGCTTTCGACGGAAAGTCACACACCCGCGCTGCCGGCACAGCGCCAAAAACTGAAGACCCTCATGGAAGTTTCCTTCGTACAGGGGTGGTGATGGTGCCCTACGAGGCCCATGAACGTCTGAGGTCCCACCGGGGTGTGGACCTCACCGGAAAGCTGCGAGTTTAGGCTTGCGCCTAGTTTGATTATATCATGCTGGAAACGTTTTTTGCTCGAATCGTGTCGAAAAAATATATTTTGGGATCTTCAGAAAAGGAAAAGCCCGGAGCTGGTGATGCGGACCAGCTCCGGGCTTGTATATTGTTTACTGCGGCGCAGTTTACGCCACAGCATTGGCGTTGATCCTGTCAATTACGCTCTTGATCCCACTCCACAGTGTGAGGTCGGTGAATATCTCTACGATACTGCCTTGATCGGCGAAAGGAGGCTCTAAAAGGACGGACAAATCCTTCATTACCCCATTGTGGACGATATACTCCACGATCTGATTGACGAAATAGATCTGGCGGCTGTCCAGATTGGTATCATTCAGGTACTGGGCAAAGGCCTCCTTAGCTGCGTTCATGTCAAGGCCCACGATCTCCCGAACGAATTCTCCCAGCGGCTTGTGCTGATAGGCCTCCTCGTACTCCTCCCGGGTTCCCACTTCACTCCAGAGGATCGTCTCCAGAGATTTCACATCTGCTTCTGTCAAGGGGATATTGGAGCGCAGTTTGGCAATGGCAATGTTGTCCTGGTGCTGACGCACATAGAACTCCGCCTTGGCCTTGTAGTTTTTCAGGTCGTCGTTGTCCAGCTCTGACTCCTTCCATTCAACAGAAAGGATATCATCTGTGAAATTCGTATTGTAGATAGCGCCGTCATGGGGCAGATACTTCATCAAGTTCCGCAGACACTCCCGGATATGCTCAAACTCATTGATTCCGGCATTGTCCAGATAGTCGGTATGCAGAATCTTCTCAATCAGTTCCGACTGAGCCCTGATCTCCGGGATGTTGGCCACACTGGCCACGCCGCTGACCTTTTTCACCAGATCCTTGCGTGCCTTCTTATAGGTCTTTCCCACCAGATAAGCAAGCTCGATACCATACATCAATGCATCAAACCGCACGGCGCTGGCCTCGTCTGCATCCGGCTGGAGCAGCGGTGCCACTTCCTCTTTCAGATGAAGTGTGTCTTCATAGCTGAGGGCCTTGTAGCTCTCTGAATCCGCAAACTTTTCTACGTATTTCAGATGCTGCTTGACCGCGAAATTGCCCCGGTCCAGCTCCTGTACCTTGGCAAGCATCTCCCCCACCAGCTTCTCCCGGAAGGGGATCAGCTCCTGGGTCTGGTAGGCCAGATCCTGGAGTTTGTAGACAATTTGGGCTTTCAGATAGAAAATCGCACTTTGCAGAGCCATCTGATTGGCGGTGGCCTTGCCTTTGTTCATGCGGAAGAATTCAAAGTTTCCGCACAGGTCAAAGATGTAGAATTTTTCCTTGTCCTTGCCGTCCATCAGTCCCGGGCACAGCCGGGTGCCACGTCCTATCATCTGCCAGAACTTGGCCTTGCTCATCACCTTTTTGAAGAATACCAGGTTCAGCACCTCCGGCACATCGATGCCAGTGTCCAGCATGTCTACGGAGATGGCGATTTGAGGCAGCTTTTTCGGGTCTGAGAACTCGTCGATGGCACTCTGGGCGTAGGTCATGTAGTTGTCGATAACCTTGGCGTAGCCAGGCAGATGGGGATACTCTTTACCGAACACTTCTAGGATCTTCTCGGCATGGCGGTGATTCTTGGCGAAGATGATAGTCTTGCCCAGCTTCTCCCCATAGTCGATTTTCACCCCGTTGGTCATCAACAGATTCAGGGCAAGACGGATGGTATCCTCGTTGAAGAGCCACTCGTTGAGGGCGGAGGACTCGATCCGCTCCGGCAGCTCCCCGTTTTCGTCGGTGAAGGTAGCCTCGTATTCTGCCTTTTCCTCTTCCGGCAGATCATCGTAGGAGATGCCCTCCTCCAGGAATTTCAGCTTGCTCTCCACCGAAAGGAAGTCCACTAGGAAGCCGTCCTTTACTGCCTGGGAGAGTTCATATCCATAAGTCGGCACGCCGCTTTGCAGTTCAAAAACCTCGTAGGTATTCTTGTCGATCTCATCCTTGGGGGTGGCAGTAAGGCCTACCAGAGGCGCGTCAAAGTAGTTGAAGATATCCCGGTATTTGTTGTAGATGGAGCGGTGGGCCTCGTCGCAGATGACCAGGTCAAAATGCCCCACAGTGAACAGTTTCCCCTCTCCGTCCTCCACCGAGTCGATACAGTTCATCATGGTCTGGTAGGTGGAAAAGACACAGTGGGCGGTGTAGTTGTCCTTCTCCTCGCAGAGATTTGTCACCGACAGGTCGGGCAGCAGATTCACAAAGCTGCGCTTGGCCTGGGTGACCAGAGAGTTTCGGTCAGCCAAGAAGAGGACATTTTTCACCCATCCGTGCTGGAGCAGCACATCCACCAGAGCAATGACTGTTCGGGTCTTGCCGGAGCCAGTGGCCATAACCAGCAAAGCCTTCCGGCGGTTCTGGGCCAGGGCCTGACAGGTGGCCTTGATGGCCCCCTCCTGGTAATAACGGCCCGCAATGTCCCGGTTAATCTGGATGTATTTGAGGCTTGTCCGCATGGCCCGGAGGTTGAAGAGCTTCTCCAGATCCCGCTTGGAGTAGATGGCAGCCACCTTCCGCTCCGGGTAAGTTCCATCGTCGATGCGGGTGTCAAAGCCGTTGGTGAGGAAGATCACCGGACGGCGGCCATATTTCTGCTCCAGCAGATCTGCGTACAGTTTGGCCTGCTGGCGGCCCTTGGCCGGATCCACGCAGGTGCGCTTAGCCTCGATGAGAGCCAATGGGCGGTGGGCGTCGTCGTAGAGCACATAATCGGCATAGCCCACCTCACTCTTGTTGGGCATGCCGGGCAGCTCCACTTCGTTGACCCAATTCTTCCCCTCCGTCCAGCCGGCGTCCGCGAGCATGGCGTCGATGTAGAGCTTGCGGGTCTTGTACTCGGAGAGGTCCAGGGGCTTGGGGGTATAGCTGGGCTGCTGGACCTCCCGGCGGGCGGTGAGCTGGGCTTTGAGGGTCTCGTTTTCCGCCATGAGGGCGGCAAGATCCACGTCGGGCACGGGTACGGGGGCCGGGGCGGCGTCCTGCTGCTCCAGCAATTCCGGGTCAAAGGTACCGGCGGTATATGTAGTACCGTAGCAACAGGCGATAAAGTCCATGAAGTACCAGAGGTTTTCCAGGCATAGTCTGGCCTGGGCCCTGGAGATTTTCTTCTCATTATGGGCAGCGGCATTTCCAGTCTGACGGATGTATTTCATCCGCCGCCACAGATCGCTTCCCACAATCTCCCGAAAATCCTCGGCATCCATGAGGCTGACCAACCGATCATCGTAGGGCATGACCAATGCGCCGTCAACAGAGTACATCCATTTGACGGCAAACTCCATGCACCGGCGGCAGTTGAGGACGCAGGCCGCCGAGTCGATGGTATAGATTTTTTCCGCCGCGACGGCTGCCTCTCCAAAGGCTATGAATTGCGGGTTGGAGAGGAGAAAATCGAAGTTGGTCATATGGAGTCACCTCACTCGTATTAGGTAAGTTATTCCATCATAATTATTCAAATATAATTTTTCTACAAACTTTAGCTGCTTCAGGGGATGTTACAAGATATTGATCAGACTCTACATCATTGTCTAGTAGCCAGACGATACGGTACTCATTTTCATACGAATATTGAACTGGCTTAGAAAAGAATATATCCGTGTTCCCAATATTGGACATCATTGCATACAACGCATCAAAATCAATTTCCCCTTCCCCTGCTGCCTTATCAGGTTTTTGTAAAAGATTTTCTATATAATCTGTTGGTATTGTACGTTGAATGGTTTTCCCCGAATAAACACAAGGCCCTTTTATGACAGTTCTAACGGGCACTTTTTGTTCTAACAGGCTAGCGGTAACACTTTGAACGAAATAATTAATATCAAGAATCTCTATGCAGCTTTTATACGGTTTGCCTTTGGGCAAATGATTGTTCCTGGAAAGCGATGTACATAACATTATCGCATCATCTCCAGCACCTACATCGAATACACATTTTAAGTCTCTATTTTGCCCAATTAATAAATTCCTACCTTCGCTCATATCTGCTCTATTAGGATCCTCAAGTTGCTGGCAGCGTTTGAATGTTGTGAGAAGCAATGTTCCATCTCGACAAAAATCCTCTATATGACTTTCACTCATAAATCTATATAGTCTCGGTTGGTAGTCAGTATATTGAATCTCATGTGGCAATGGAACAAGATCTTTGCGTTCAGAATGCGTTAGATTTTTAATAGCAATATCTGGCAGTAAAATAACGTACTCTTTAATTTTCGGCTCCGTCCTAGCCAATATTCTGTATTCTTTGGATGGACATAGGTCATATAGCTCCTTGGCACGATTTTTGGCATCTTCTTCAGTTTGATACCCATGTAATAAATACAACTTCGGTGGCGCTGGCGGAAGATACTTAATATATTCGAGTGGAGTATATCCTTCTGGCAATTTCCTCAATTACACCGTCTCCCCCTTTCGCTTAGTCCTCTTATTCAGATTTTGAGCTTTTTCTGCAGCTTCCATTAGTTTCAAAAGACCATCTGGGTTTCTCATCGCCTCAATAAGTACCTGGGGCGCAATCTGATCATTAGTGTTGGCTTGAGAAACTTCTCCATGCTTTTTTGATTCATTAATTTGAGCAAGGCCAGCATCAATTTGCACTCTGCGGAGGACTGCTTCATCTTGGCGCAAATTAGATAGACCTATCGGATAATAGTATTGCTTGATATCGTCCCACCGAATCTCTTCGTATCCTATATCCTCCGCAATAACTTCCAGAAGTTTTAGGTGCTTATCGTTAATTGCTTGACTTCTAGTGGGAGAATCAGGCTGATTTGTGGTTTCAAGGAAGCTTTTCCACGCAGAGCGAACCTTTTCTGATTGATAAAATACAACATCTATCATATTGAGAGCATTTACGCTTTCTTCTGCCGCAATATCGTACCGTTTTGACATTAAAGTAGTAAAGATTTTAATTTTTTCGTTCTTTACCCCACTTTTTTTCTGCCACAAAATCGTAACAAGCGTTGCAATAAGTCCCGAACACAATGCAGTAAGAACTACAATGACTGTTTCACCCATCTCTTTATCTCCTTACCTAAAATATCGTTGCATTAAGGCTTTCTTCAGTGTTTCCAGCTTATTGAGGCTCTGCTGGATTGCCAATTTTGATTTTTCAACACGGCTAACAAAAGCAGAGAAATCTTCCTGCAAAGTGTACGGAGGCACAATAACATCTAAGTCGCTCAATATTTTTAAGTTTATATTCTTCTGAGCAACCTGTGGAGCCTGATCTTCCAAGATTTTTTGAAAAAAGCTAAACCAGTAATGAACAAATACTGAATTTGTCTTATTGTTAGGCACAAATCCAACTACGCTGTCAGGAAAACACGCATCAAAAGTTAAAATTGATGTCTGCGCAATATTTGCTGCTATGGTAATGCAGAGAGTTCCCGATCGCCAGAGTCTGCTTTGTTCAAGTCCCAGTTCTGAATATGCAGAGGAATAGCTTAGGATATAAAGGCCGGAATTTGAAACATCTCCTGTCTGAATAAGAGGATAAGCACCCCCTAGCAAACGCGGGTCATTTCTTGGCCTGTGTTTAGAAACACCTCTATTTAGTTCTCCAAGCTGGGGCAACTTCATCGTTGGCCATCTTGTGTTTCCAGATGGGTCCCCAAACATTTCCACAAACCGGGATTTGACCAGCAGATCCAGCTTGTCCAGCTGCGCCCGGCGCTTGGTGATCAGATCGCTGACCTTGTCCAGCAGGGTGGCAATGCGGCGCTGTTCCCCTAACGGCGGGAGTAAAATTGGCAACTGGCTTACTTGTTTTAAATAAATTCCCTTTTGGGCTACGCCCCTTGCTTCTCGCTCAAGGTACGAACGCATATTTTGCAGTTGATACATGAGAAACCGATTATATACAATATCATGCTTGGGTTTCAGCACAGCCACACTTCGTTGAACACATATTCCAGAGAACTGTTCCGGCACTACAGCAACACGGCCAACTGTACCTACTATAGTCATTAACAAATCGCCTTTTACTATATTGGTACGTTTATTTTCATTTTGATAATCCATTTCAGACAAAAATCTCGGTTCTTGTAGTGTAATCTGATCATCATCAATATTTTTTGAGCTTAACATCAGATACTTACTCCAAGAAATGCCGGAAGGAGGATTATGGCTTCCATCGGTAATCTGTGTACAAATATCCCCCAATCTCGCCATCACACCATCTCCTCCAGCTCCGTCAAACCCTTGGTAATCTCCATCTCCAACTCCTTGAGGTCAGCCAGGATTTCCTGGGTGGAGGGGTACTCCACGGGGACATACTCCACCTTCTTATACTTGTTGATGGAGAGGTCATAGCCGTTTGCCGCAATCTCCTCTTTCGGCACCAGGAAGGACTGCTCGGTGCGCTGCCGGTCCTTCTCCCCCTCCCGGTTATGGAACCGCTTGACGATGTCGGGGATGTCGTTCTCCGTCACTTCCGTGCGCTTGTCGTCCAGTGAGAAGCCGTCGGCCTTCATGTCGTAAAACCACACGTCATCCGTGCCACCGTGGCCCGTCTTGGTGAACACCAGCACCGCCGTGGACACCCCGGCGTAGGGCTTGAACACCCCGGAGGGCATGGAGATCACAGCCTCCAGCCGGTTTCCCTCCACGATTTCTTTGCGGATGTCCTTGTGGGCCTTGGAGGAACCGAACAGCACCCCGTCGGGCACGATGCAGGCGCACCGGCCTCCTACCTTCAGCATCCGCAGAAAGAGGGCCAGGAACAGGAGCTCTGTCTTTTTCGTCTTGCACACCTTCAGCAGGTCTGCGGACACAATGTCCGCGTCCAGGCTCCCCTTGAAGGGGGGATTTGCAAGGATGAGGGTGTACTCCTCCCGGTCGGTGTTCTGGTCAGAGAGGCTGTCCCGATACTCGATGTAAGGGTTTTCAATGCCGTGGGTCATCATGTTCATGGCCCCGATACGCAGCATGGTGCGGTCCATGTCGTAGCCGTGGAACATGTGGTTCATGTAGTGATCCTTCTTCACCCGGTCGTAGAAGATCTCCTTCTTGCGGTTTTCCTTGAGGTACTCGCCGGCGGACACCAGAAAGCCGCCGGTGCCGCAGGCCGGGTCGCAGATCACATCGTCCGCCTGGGGAGCCATCATATCCACCATCATGCGGATGATATGTCTGGGCGTGCGGAACTGGCCGTTGACCCCGGCAGTGGCAATCTTGGAGAGCAGATACTCATAGATGTCGCCCCGGACATCGGTATCGTGGAGCTTGTCCGCCTGGTCGTAGATCTCGTCCATGGCTGTGACGATCTTATCCAGCATCAGCGGCGTGGGAATCTTGAAAATGGCGTCTCCCATGTACTTGGCATAGGCGCTGTCCTTATCGGCGTGGAGGTTTTTGATGAAGGGGAACACCCACTCCTGCATCACAGAATACATCTGTCCGGCGGGAAAGTCGTGGAACACAGACCACTTGAGCTGATTGCCCGGGATGGTGCGCTCCCCCACCTGCACTTCGCTGGCAAACATGCTCTTATGGGGCAGGCCCAGCATGGCGCTCTCCTTAGCCCGCTGGTTATCGACGGCGTCCAGGTCGTGGATAAACATGAGGTAGGTCATCTGCTCCACCACGTCCAGGGGGTTGGTAATACCGCCGGTCCAGAAGGTCTCCCAAAGGCGGTCGATTTTGTTTTTCAGTTCGCCAATGATCATGCTCTCTTACTCCTTTTCCCGGTTCCAGATATAGGCGGTATAGCGCCCGCCGCTGAGTTTCAGAATTTCCCCGCTCTTCTGCAGGTCGGCCAGCGTGCGCTGCACAGTAATCTGGCTGATGTCTGGGCATTGTTCCAGAATCTCCGCCTTGGTGATTTTTCCAAGAGTTCCCTTGATGATCTCCCGGATACGGTCCGGCTTACTCATGCCGCTGGCAGCCAGAGCCTGCACCCGGCTGGAAAAATCCCGGTAAGCTGCCGCCACCACACCCAGGGTATAGCGAACAAAAGGTGCGTAGTCGTTGGTTCCCTCATGCCAGCCCTGGGAGCTCTGTTGGAGGGTCTCATAGTAGGTTTCTTTGCTCTCCTCGATGAGCTTTTCAATGCTGATATATTTGCCTACGATATAGCCTGCCCGATAGAGCAACAGCAATGTCAACAGTCGGCTCATGCGGCCGTTCCCGTCGTTAAAGGGATGGATGCAGAGAAAGTCCAGAATGAACATTGGGATCAGCAGCAGGGGGTCCATCTCACCCTTTCCCACAGCCTCCTCATAAGCTTGGCAGAGGCTGTCTACCGCCTCTGGTGTCTCCCAGGCCGGAAGGGGTTGGAAACGAACCGATTTGTTTCCCTGGGCATCTGTCTCAGCAATCACGTTGTCTGCTGTTTTGTAAGTCCCACCGTAGGATGCACCACTGAATTTATAGAGATCCCGATGGAGCTGCAAAATCAAGGAGGATTTTGGAGGGATATAGTCAAAGCTCTCATGGATAGTGGCCAGCACGTCCCGGTAACCAGCGATTTCCTGCTCGTTCCGGGTGCGGGGCGTAGTCTTGTCCTGCACTAGCTTTTTCAGGCGCTCATCCGAGGTGTAAATGCCCTCGATTTTGTTGGAGGCCTCGGTACTCTGGATCTTGGCGATCTCCACCAGCTTAGTCAGAGTATCAGCCTTGGCTTCGATAAACAGGGCCTGCTCGCCCTTGTACTCATGGATCTGCGTCAACAGAGCCACGATATCCGGGGTGAGCAGCTGCTCATAGGCTCTGATAAAATCATAGATGCGCATAGCGATTCCTCAAATAATTAATTTTATCATTTTTCTTTCTATGATATAGTAAAGCGTACCAGTCAACTCTTTCATTGTCAAGTTTATTTATATCATTTTCCAAGTATGATATAAATAAACTTCAGAAGGTGAAATTGGATACACTCTTTTTTGAATGCCTCTCGAACGAGTTTGCCAGAAACCAGAGAAGTGAGGTACCGAGAATTGCTCGGCAACTCACTTCTCTCTTGTTTTCTCCTCAATAGGAGACGTTATATATCCTTTACTGCGGCGCAAATTTTGAGCATTCCGGCCATGAAACGGCGTAAGAACTGATGTAATGCACCGCACTTCAGGGGAAAGTAAGATGAAAGCAAATGACGCATGAACTAAGCTCTGTCGGAGCTTATCTCGCAGCAAGCTTTTTCTGACCATTTTTGATGTTTTAAATCGTAATTCTTTTTCATATGCCAACTATTTTATTTCAAAGTTCAACTTCGGCTTTTCCCCTTATTTGAGTCAAATTGTGTAAGTAAGCTGTCAAGTATTGTCGAGAAAAGTCTAAATACTTTTTATATAATGTAAAAAACGTTACTAAAGGGGGCCGCATAAAAATGGATGTCCAAGTAAAAAACCTCACAAAGAAATTCGGTAAGACCACAGCAGTCAATCAGATCAACGTCGTATTTAAAGACGGAAAGCTGACCGGTCTGCTTGGACCCAGCGGATGCGGAAAATCCACCACGCTCTATATGATTGCCGGTCTGGAAAGTGCAACAGACGGTCAAATTCTGTTTGGGGACAGGGACGTCACGACCCTCATGCCGGAAAAGCGCAACATCGGCCTGGTGTTTCAAAACTATGCGCTCTATCCACACATGACAGTCCGAGACAATATCGTCTTTCCCCTGTCAAACATGAAGGACCCCGAAACCGGGAAAAAATATACCCGGGCCAAACGGGATGCTGCAGCAGAGGAAATCGCCAAACTGGTTCAGATCGAATCTCTCATGGATCGTAAGCCCGGTCAGCTTTCCGGCGGCCAGCAACAACGGGTAGCAATCGCCCGGGCATTGATCAAGAAGCCAGATGTGCTGTTGCTGGACGAGCCTCTCAGCAACCTAGACGCCCGCCTGCGTATGGAAATGCGGGTTGAAATCCGCCGGATCCAGCAAGAGTCCAAGGTAACCACCATTTTTGTTACCCACGATCAAGAAGAAGCTATGAGCATCACGGACGAGATCGTGTTGATGCGGCAAGGCGTAGTACAGCAGATTGCCGATCCTCACGAAATGTATCTCAACCCTGCCAACAGCTTCGTGGCCTCCTTTATGGGCAATCCGCCCATTTCCTATGTGGACGTTCAGGTAGACCACGGCTGGGCAATCTTACGGAACGGTTTCCGCATTCACTGTGGAAATGACTATTCCGGTCCTGCCAAACTGGGAATCCGGCCTGAGGCATGGTCTCTGGGAGATGACCTGGCCGTCACCCTTACAGATGTGGAAATGCGGGGGCAAGATCAGGTGGTCTCTTTCCTGCTGGAAAACCAGCCCATCCGGGCCATCCTCAATGCGGAAGAATACGTGCGCCCAGGACAGGAAATTCGTGTGCATATATCGGAAAAGCGCTGTTATTTGTTTGACTCTGAGACGGGCAATCGCCTATAAGAGGAGGCTTTGCAATGCGAAACAACAAAGAAACGGAAAGGACTCAAAGCCCCAGAAAACCAAAGCCCCGACTGATCGAGATGAGCGATGGAACCCTGCGTGTCCGCAGCGGATGGGCATACCTTTATATTCTTCCCGGAATGGCATTGCTGCTGCTGTTTACCATATATCCCCTGATTATGGTACTGCGCACAGCGTTTTACCAAAAATATATTTACATTACCAATACCGGAGAAGGGTTTGGTCTTTCTTCATTTGCCTGGGTCTTACGGGACTCCACATTCTGGATGGCCTGTAAAAACACCCTGATCCTGCTGCTTATCGCACTGCCGATCACTCTGGTGCTGGCATTGGGAGCCGCCTTGCTCATTAACTCCATCAAACGGCTGCAGGGGCTCTTTCAAACCATATATTTTCTTCCTTACGTCACCTCTACCATCGCCATTGGCATGGCATTTTTATGGCTGTTCCACTCAGATTATGGATATATCAACTATTTTCTGCAATTGTTTGGTATCAGCCCAAAAGAGTGGCTGACTGATCCCACTTTGATGATTGTAAGTCTGTCCATCTTCTCTGTCTGGAACGGATTGGCCTTTAAAATTCTATTGTTTCTGGCGGGACTGCAGAAAATCAGTCAACAGGTCTATCAAGCAGCCAGAATCGACGGTGCTTCTCCGGCCAAAACCTTATTTCGCATTACACTCCCCCTGTTAAGCCCCACTATCTGGATGGTGATTCTGGTCTCCGTCATCTATGTGGCTCGTACCTTTAATGAAGTCTATGCCATGTTTGTCTCTTTTTCGGGAGGAACTGCCGGATCCGGAAACGCCGCCATCACCATCATGTACTACATTTACTGGATGTTCTACGACCAGGGAAAGGTAAATTACGCTGCAGCGGCGGCAATCCTGTTTCTCATCGTTATCATCCTCATTACGATACTTCAGCGGGTTGTATCCAAAAGATTTATTCATTACGTGTAAGGGGGGCGATACGATGAAGAGACAACAAACAGAACTGAAAATCCGGGATACCCGGAAGGCAGCTCTGACCGCTGTAAAATATGCGGTTTTGATTGCCGGCGCATTGGTGATGATGTTTCCCTTTATCTGGATGCTCCTCACTTCCCTGAAAACACTGCCGGAGGCAATTGCGATTCCTCCGCAGTGGCTTCCTGAGTCACCTCAGTGGGAAAACTATGAGTACTCCTGGAATCTAGTTCCCTTTGCACTGTATTTCCGCAATACCGTCTGGGTGGGAATTCTCAGTGTTATCGTTACACTGGTGTTCTCCATTCTGGGTGCTTTTGCTTTCAGCATCTACTCCTTTCCGGGACGGAACATCTGCTTTTATCTCTTTATGCTCACGATGATGGTTCCCTCGGAAATTCTCATCATTCAAAACTATGTGACATGCAGTCAACTGGGTTTGCTGGACACATTCTCCGGCATCGTACTGCCCACTGTAGCCAATGGCTTTTATATCTTCATGCTGCAGGAATACTTCATGCAGACACCCCCGTCGCTTTTTAAGGCGGCCAAAGTAGACGGCTGCAGCAATTTGAAGTTCCTGATCAAAGTTGTTGTTCCCATGAACATTAACGCCATCGTTACGGTTGCCATTTTAACCTTCATCACTGCATGGAACTCCTTTATGTGGCCGTTGATCGTCACGCTCTCTGACGAGCACACGCTTCTTTCCGTGGGTCTTCTGCGGTTCCGGCAGGCATCCAGTTCCAATCTGCACAATCAGATGGCAGCGGCCTGTATCGTGCTGTTGCCCATGGTAATCTTCTATATTATTTTCCATAAGAAAATTATGGAAGGCGTTGCATCCGGCGGTACCAAGGGCTGATGCCCAAAATAAATATATTTGGAGGTATGATATGAAAAAGTGGTTGAGTATGCTTCTTGCGCTGGGCATGATGTTCAGCCTAACTGCGTGCGGAGGATCTGACAGCTCCTCTAGTAATGCGGAATCCCAGACGGCAGACCCCGCATCTGTAGAGGTAGAACTGTCTGAACCCATCACTATTACCTTCTGGCACGGCATTGTTCAGGAAAACATGCAGCAGACCCTGAATGAAATTATTGATGATTTCAACAACGGAATCGGGGCCGAAATGGGCATTACTGTGGAATCCTATGCCAAAGGTGAGATGTCCGACCTAGAAAATGCCGTCACTGCCGCCATCAAAGCCGGCGATATGCCCAACGTCACTATGTCGGAGGCGGCATCTGTGGTGGATTGGCTGCAGGCCGGATGTGTAGTGGATTTGACGCCTTACATTGAAAATGAAAACTACGGTTTGGACCTGGATGACTATTATGACATTTACATTGAGGACAGCTGCAGCTATCCCGTGGAGGGATATTACAGCCTGCCTCTCTATGTAGCCTGTGAGGTCATGTACTACAACGTGGATTTCTTTAAGGAAAACAACCTAACGGTTCCTACCACATGGAGCGAATTTGAAGACGTGTGCACCAAGATCTCTGAAATCACCGGTCGTCCTGCCGGTGGCTGGGATGAAGGCGTCAAATGCTTCTCCACTCTGGTGGAGCAGAAGGGAATCGGCTATACTGACCGGGAGGGCAATCTCCTCTTTGCCGAAGATCTGGATGCCACTACAGACGTTATTTCCTGGTATCAGGATATGGTCCAGCGGGGTATCATCCGCACCCCCGGCGAAGACTTCTTCTTCTCCGGCCCCTTCGCGAACCAGCAGGTGCAGATGTATATCAGCTCTGGTAATGAAGGCGAATTCATCAATATGAAGATTCCTGAGAGCAACAAATTTGAGTGGTCCTGCGCACCTATTCCCCAGTTTGAGGATGGAACCAAAGCTGACTATGCTGAAGGATTCCTTCTCAGCATGCTGGATAACACAGGCGACCTGGCTACTCGCTGGGCATCTTGGATCTTTATTCAGTACATGCAGTCCTATGAGGTCAGCCAGAAGATCCTCTCCGGTGAATCTCGCCTGCCCTTCCTGAAGTCCGTGGCTGCCAGCGAAGAATTCCTGCAAAATGCTGCTCCTGCTCAGTTGGCTGGTGTTGAGCAGCAGGACTTCGCTTATACCTATCCCGGCTTTGAGACTGACACCTACACCTCCAGCGGTCTGCACGACTATGTGGTGATTGCCATGGATAACATCCTCAATAACGGCGCCGACGTACGCACAGAACTGGAAAGCTTGATTTCCACACTGCAGTAAACTTTGATTTGATCTGTAGGGAGGTAAAACAAATGGAAAAAGAGGCATTTATGTCTTATGACCCCTGGTCCAATATCCAATCCCGAAACGGAATTCCCGGCGATGAATTGATTTCTATGCTTCAGAAATCCATCCGCCGGGGACTGGAGGAAAACGCCCTGGCCGCCGCTTACGAGATGTACATTACCAGCCCGCAATTCCACGAAAAAATGTGGCGTCGACTCCTGGCAATCTCTGTAGAGGATGTGGGTTTCGGCACTCCCCAAGCGCCGCAACAGGTATACACCCTTTTTAAAATTGCTCAGGAATTTCCGTATTCCGATGGTGATCAGCCCCTGTTTTTCATGCATGCGATCCGTTTCCTGTGCCGGTGCACAAAGGAACGCACCACCGATAACATTAAAAACCAGATCATCAAAGAGTGGGAGCACGGTAAAAAGCCCGAGGTTCCGGATTATGCTTATGATCTTCATACCCGAAAAGGTCGTGCCATGGGACGGGACGAGATGCATTTTCTCACAGAGGCCAGTCGTGTTGTTCCCCAGATGGAAGGCGAGGATATCGTCCGCATTCATCAGCAGTACATTGACTTCTGCAAGCGAGAAAAGGACATGACCGGTGAACCGGAGGTCCCAGCTTTCCACTATAATTGTTGGCAATATTGATTTCCCATTCTAAAGGGTCGGGACGCTAAAAAATTGGCGTCCTGACCTTTTTGTTGCATGTGGATCAATTTCCGAGTAAAATATTACCCAATATAGGAGGTGGGTGGATATGCTGTTTCTGAGTGAAAAATTACGTGACCCTCGAATCCCTGGTAATATTTTGTTTAACGAAGATGAAAACGCCCACTTGCCTTTGCACTGGCATACCAATGTTGAAATCTGCTATTTTCTTCAAGGTGGCTTCCGTGCTCGTGTGGACAATAAATGCTACGATGTGCAAAATCAGCAGTTAATCCTAGTTAACAGCGGCCAGCTTCACCACGTGGGTGAAAATTCCGTAGGGGAACACCGGGGCATTTCTTTGGTTGCAGACATGAACTTCTGGCAAAATCTGTGTCCAGATCTGGATTCTCTGGAGTTTGAACTCTCCATTTGTCCTGACCGAGTTCCAGAATTGAAAAACTTGATGACCAATCTTTATGAAGCCTGCCGAACATACTCCTACACTCGAGAGCTTCATCAGGACAGCACATTTTCTGACCGGGAACTATTGCAGATCTATGGTCTCATCTGCATGATTTATTATACGCTGACAAAATATTTCAGCCGCCGCAGAAAAACAGGTTCTTCCTACAGACTCTCCGCCCGGGAATCCAGCTTACAGGACATCATTCAGTATATCAATACCCATTACACAGAACCCCTAATGCTCAAGGACATTGCAAGCCATTACAATATTTCCTGTGAATATCTCTCTCGTCTATTTAAGAAGAAGCTGGGCTTGACATACAAGGAATATCTCTACAGTATTCGCTTAACACATGCCTGCCGGCTTCTTGCACATACAGAAAAGAGCATTCTAGATATTTCCATGGAAGCCGGGTTTCCAGATATGCGGGCATTTAGTCAGCAATTTAATCGAGTGTACCACACAACGCCCAAAGAATATCGCCGGAGATACCGTTTGTAATCTCATCCTACTGCGACGAACACGTCTCCTACTGGTAAATCACCGGAATTCATCAGAAATTTTTAATAGTAGCCCATTAAATCGTATGAAAGTCTCCATATAACCTTCTGCCAATAATCTTTTAAAAACTGAACGGCAAATACATGATCTTAAAAACAAACTATGGATAAAACGCTATTTTGACTTTTAGCTGCATGCGTTCATAAAGAACAATTATAGAACAGATATATTTGCCATTCGTCTCATCTCCTTCAGGAAATTACTCCTCCATATGTGCAGGTAAGTAGGCCATGACTGGCGATAGCCTTGCTGTCGTGAGAAATTTAAGCGCCTATGGCTGACAACCTTTAAAGTATCAACTCGAAACCGGAGTCACAACTGCCGCAATGGGTTCAGACCACAGCTTGTACCACAGGAGTTTGTGGAACAGACGGATTTTGTGCAGAAAATCACGTCCAGAAAATAATTGGATTGGAGCGGAAACAATTAAAAACTACCGGAAACAACCGGAAAAAGTTTCATAGGGCTGTTCACACGCAGGAGGTCACTGGTTCGAGTCCAGTAGTCTCCACCAAAAAGAACCTGATTTCCTTTGAAATCAGGTTCTTTTTTGTTTTTCGCAACTTTTTTGTGCTTTTGCAGTGCCCCGATTTTTTCCCGTTTTTGATTGACCACAGAAATACCACAGACAGGAAAACTCCCGCATCCGCGGGAGTTTCTTTTTTCGCTTTCATGACCGGTTCCCTGCTTCCCGGAGGTGCCTCCGCTCCGCCTGGATCTCCGCTTTCATGGTTTCGATCAGCACCTTCAGTTTTTCCTCGCATTCTTCCGGGGTGTGGCCGTAGACGTTCTGGGAGCGCTGCTTGCCGTCCGGCCCTCTGGGGGAATACCGCCCGTGTTCCCCGATTTGATGGACGCAGCCGGTGCCGGTCTTGCGCCGCTTCCCAGGGTCTGCCCGGAAGGTGGTCATGGTTGGGAGCTTCGTCTCCTGGGTCTCCTCTGGTGGGGTCTCCTGCTTTCCGATCCCCCTGGTCGATTTTGGCCGCTGCCTGCCGCTCCATGGCTTTCGTCACGTGGGTGTAGACATTCAGGGTGGTGCTGGAGGACCGGTGCCCCGCCACCGCCGAGAGGGCCTTCACGTCCATGCCGTACTCCAGCGCCGTGGTCACGAAGGTGTGCCATAAATTGTGGAACTGGATATGCTCCGCGCCGATGGCCACGAAAATCTTCTCATGGGTATGCAGAAAGAAATCCGGGCCGAATATCCCGGCTGTTCTGAAGGACAGGAACATATAGGCATTTCCCGGACGCTTCGTATATTCCTCTACCATAAGATCCACGAGTTTACTAACGATCGGACCGCACTTCTCCAGCACCTACTTGCGCACGGCATTCTCACGCATTACCATCGCACCACCGATAATCCGGCAGCCGGGCCAGCTCTGATACATCCTGCGATCTTCACAACACCGCAGATAAGTACACCGCCGGCTCACCGATGGTAGGCCCCATCTGAAACACCTTGTCGGGCGGCGTAAATCCATTTCCCGATTTGCTCATTGACACCTCCCATAAGGGACACTACCCGCCGGGTAAACGCCTGGCACCACCATGTGGCCGCCCACCTGCAGCACTGGAAAGCCAGCCTCATACCTCAGCTCGTATCCCGACGCCGGAGACATGCTCAGCACCTTTGCCACCATCTCCGTTGCCCGGCGATCGGGTGAAGGCTTTTCTTGGTTTCAGGTCTTATACAGTCAGAAACGTGTTATACGGCGCAGTGCACAAAGTTTTTTTGGATAGTTAGCTGCAAATTTTTTCTAAAAGCGGGACAGCTATCAGGCAATTATGCTATAATATTTATTAATCTCTTCCATTTTAGTGGTGAGGGCACTCATTTGGAATCAATAGGCAAAAGATAAAAGTAATTCCTACAAGGACAAAAAGAAGGGAATCACCATGGAAAATTTATACGAAAACAAGGAACTGATCACCCAATTCATGAATCTGCTGGAGCAGCATTTTGGCCCAAACTGTGAAATTATCCTTCACGATTTTTCCAAAGAGTATGACCATACCATCGTGGATATCAGAAACGGTCATGTGACAGGACGCAGTATCGGTGGATGTGCTACCAATATCGGGCTTGAAATCATGAAGGGGACCATGGAGGCTAAGGACACCTTTAACTATGTTACATATGCCCCCAACGGGAAACTACTGCGATCTTCTTCTATTTATTTTAAAAATTCCGAGGGGAAATTGCTGGGGTCTATTTGCGTGAATCTGGATATCACCGAGACGGTGCAGCTGGAAAAATTCTTATCCGGGTACAACCGCTTCCCTGCGGAAGAGGACACTGAAAAAAAGTCCCAGGAATTTTTTGTGGAGAATGTTCATGATCTTCTGGATGAACTCATCCGCCAAGAATTGCAAAAATGCGGCAAATCCCCAAAGTCCATGTCTAGAGAAGAAAAAATCCAATTAATTGCAGCATTGGATGAAAAGGGTGCATTTATCATTACAAATTCCAGCAAGCATGTTTGCGCTCTGTTGGATATCTCCAGATATACATTTTATAATTACTTGGATTTGATCCATCGGGGCAAAAAAAACGAATAAGAATCCGGACGGCTGGTGTGTTTTACAGCCAGCCGACCGATTTTTTAGCTGACAGCTTTTTCTGTCAAGGGGAAAATCAGACAATTTGTTGAATTAACTGACTATTTGATATTTTTCTGTTGACAGAGCGAGTTTCCATTATTATAATTATTTTGTAACTTAAGACACGACATTTTCTCCATGAGCAAATAAGGCGTGTACAAAAAATGGCAATGGGAGCATATTTTTTTTACACGTAAAACTAACAAAATGTTAGTTTAAAAGACTGATATTTAGTTTAGTAACAAGGAGGAGCATATGGGATATTTCAAGCAGGAATTTCGCGGAGTGTTTTATGTAAAGGATTATGACAAGGCCATTTCTTTCTACCGGAATATTCTGGAATTGGAATCGCCGTATTCCTGGGATGACGGGCCGGAGGATCGCGGCACAAAGTTCCAAGTAGCGGGCGGAATGCTTGAAGTCATTCGCCGGGAGCCGGAGAGGCCTCAGGGCCCGGGAACCATTATGATCGAGGCTTGGGATGTAGATGCGTGCTATGAAGTACTCAGCAAAAAGCCTGGTGTCCGGGTTTTCCAACAGCCGGTCAACGAACCTTATGGTATCCGAAAATTTCAGCTGCTGGATCCAGATGACAATCTGGTGGTTATTTACACCAATCTGTCAGATCTGAAGCGGTAACCGTACTTGAGCGGCGGGGTTTTCAGATCTGCGGAACTGCCAAAACGAAACGATTCAAAGCCCCGGTCCAAAGATGGATCCTTTTCTTGGAGGAGGTGTAGCCAAAACATGAGTGAGACCTTTGCGCTGAGAGGCGCCATTGCCCATACGCCTACATTCGAACGGTTTGAGCTGTTTCCAGATGCATATCTGATCTGTCGGGATGAAAAGGTCGTCGGCGTTTTTGAGCATTTACCAGAGGAGTACCGGGGGATCCGGGTGATTGACCGATCCGGCTGCGTGATTATTCCGGGGATGATTGACCTGCATCAGCACGCACCCCAGTACGCATTTCGGGGCTTGGGCCAGAACATAGAGAAGCCGGACTGGGATAGTTGGTTTGATTTGTATGCATTTCCTGAAGAGAAGCGCTATCAGGACCTGGAATATGCGCAAAGAGCGTATGGCCGTTTGGTGTCGGATCTGCTGAAAAGTACCACCACAAGAATCTGTACCTTCGCAACCATTCACCGTCCTGCCACGGAGCTTTTGATGGAGCTTTTACACCGCAGCGGCCTGTGCGCATATGTGGGTAAGGTGAACATGGATCGGAACTCCGCTGAAGGCTTATTGGAGACAACGGAAGAGAGCCTGGAGGAGACCCGCCGCTGGCTTCAAAACAGTGTGGGAAGGTATCCCCATGTCAAACCCATCATCACACCCCGATACATTCCAAGCTGTACGGATGAAGTGATGGAAGGGCTTTCGGCACTGATGAAGGAGTTCGGTGTTCCCGTGCAGTCTCATCTCTCAGAAGGCCTGGACGAAATCGCGTGGGTTCACCAGCTGATGCCTGACATCAGTTTCTACGGGCAGGGATATGACCGCTTCGATATGATGGGAACCGTCCAGCCCACCTTGATGGCCCACTGCATTTTTTCCAACCAGGAAGAGTTTGATATGCTGTGCAGCCGGAATATCACGATTGCCCATTGTCCGGACGCAAATCTCAATTACTCCGGAACAGCCGCCCCCATCTTAAAGTACGTGCGCAGCGGCGCGAAGGTGGGGCTGGGAAGCGATGTGTCCGGCGGCCACACCTTAAACCTGATGCAAGTCATGCTCCAGGCGATTGTGGCATCCAAAGTCCGGTGGGCTTACTGCGAGAGAACCGGCAAAGCGGATGAGAAACGAGATGTTTTAACCCTTGCCAATGCGTTTTATTTGGCTACAAAAGGCGGCGGTTCCTTCTGGGGCAAAGTAGGCAGCTTTGAGCCGGGCTACGCATTTGACGCCGTGGTATTGGATGACAGCAGAATTGCCGATGAGTGCCCGCGCTCTGTCTATGAACGGGTGGAACGGCTGGCCTGCCTTGGAGATGACCGGGAGACCGTGGAGAAATACGTAAACGGAACTTTGGTTTACTCCAAGAGCAACTGCGTGGGAGAGGGGTAACGCACTATGCGGATCATCGATATATCCCGGGAACTGAGTTCCTGTCCTCCCGCTCCCGGATTCCCGGAACCTGTGTTGGAAAAAAAGCTGGAAATGAAGAGCGGTGCACCGTACAACTATACCTATGTCCACGCCTGTGTGCATGCGGCGACCCATTGTGATGCTGCACTTCATTTTGTAGCAGATGGACAGGACATTGCCCTGTCCCCTCTGGAACACTTCATAGGAATGTGCTACGTACATACGGTTACTCCGGGCCGGCTGGTTTTACCGGAGGATCTGCAGGGTATCCCGCAGGATGCTAAGCGCGTGCTGCTCCACGGAAACGGTACCGCCTGTCTGAGCCAGGAGGCCGCTTTGTTCCTGAAGGAGCGAGGGGTCTGCACGGTGGGTACGGACGCATTTTCCGTCGGAGCGCCTGAGAATGACCGGGAAGTACATGTACTGCTGCTGTCGCAGGGAATTTCCATCATTGAAAACCTAAAGCTGGATGCGGTGGCAGATGGAACGTACTTTTTGAGTGCTGCACCCTGCAAATTTGATGGAGCGGAGGCGGCGTTCTGCAGAGCCGTTCTGATTTCCGATATGTAAACAAACTTAAAGGGGGATTATCATGCAGGTATATGAAAATCTGATTGCACATGGCTATCAACTGCCCGAGAGTTTAACGCCGGCGGGATTATATGTCCCGGTGAACCGTGTGGGAAACCTGGTGTTTATTTCCGGGCAGGGCAGCATTTTCAAAGGAGAAAACCTCACCGGCCGTGTGGGTGTGGACATCACGTTGGAGCAGGGACAAGAGGCGGCGAAAGTGTGCATGCTGAATACGCTGGGCGCTCTGCACACGTTTCTGGGAGATCTCAATCGCGTGAAAAAAGCGGTAAAAATATTGGGATTTGTTGCGTGCGACCATACCTTTACACAGCAGGCCCAGGTCATCAACAGTGCTTCCCAAGTCCTGCTGGATGCTTTCGGTGAAAACGGCCGCCATGCAAGATCAGCGATCGGGACCAATGCGCTGCCGCTGGGGCTCTCAGTAGAAATCGAATCCATCTTTGAAGTGGAATAGTGGGGGTGTAGAAATGTTAGGCCAAAATCTGCAGCCCGTCCAGGTTTCCGACATGCTGCGCGCCCAGGAGCGCCTATCCCATGCGTTCGCAAAGACGCCTTTGATCACCATGGAGCCCCTGAACATCAGGATCGGCAAGCGGCTGTATCTCAAGGCTGAGAGCCTGCAGCCCACCGGCGCTTACAAAATCAGAGGGGCTTACAACAAGTGCGCCAGTCTTGTGGAGCAATTCGGTACGGGGATTTCTGTCATCACTGCCTCCTCCGGAAACCACGGACTTGCCTGCGCGCTGACCGCAAAAATGCTGGGGATCTGCGCCAAGGTCGTGGTCCCGGTGGTAACGCCCCAAATCAAGAAAGATTGTATCCGGGAAATGGGCGCAACTTTGGTGGAATACGGACAGACTTACGATGAGTCCTTCCAGGAGGCGTGCCGGCTGTCGGAAGAAGAACACGCATATTACGTCCACCCTGTTTCGGATACGGAAATCCTGGGTGCCCAGGGCACCATCGGAATGGAGATCCTGGAGCAGCTGCCCTCTGTCCAGCAGGTGGTCATCCCGTTGGGAGGCGGGGGCCTTTCCTCCGGCATTGCGTTTTACATCAAGCAGTGCAGGCCGGATGTGCACATCGTGTGTGTCATGCCGGAGGGCT
>ULSO01050833.1_pt1 | contig 24147 bp, 23 predicted proteins | sample 1956701 | NCBI WGS metagenome assembly ULSO01 (sample SAMEA4835708, study PRJEB28245) | human gut metagenome | biome: gut microbiome; material: fecal sample | place: Denmark | collected 2008 | reverse complement strand
GGCTTTGAAGCCTGCCGCGCCTTTATTGATTGCACAACTATATAAACACTCGCATATACTGAAATTACCCACTAAATTTACGCGTTAAACCACACAGCCGAAAAGCCCAATAAAAGCACAAAATTTTGGCGCAAATTTTTAAGGAAAAGTTTCAATCGAAAACTTTGTCGGTATAATTTTTTTCGCACAGTTTTTCATACAGCGCGTCCTGCGTCATCTCCCTGCCGTCTGAGGCGCACTTTATGACGAGGTAATGTTTGTCGTCGAGATAGCGCAGAACCTGCCTGAAAGTTACATCCTCGCTCACGAGCACATATTTCACCTCCACTCCCCTTTTGAGCGCCGCGGACGAGGAAAAATTAATTCTGACGGCGGGCGTGCTCTTTTCAAACGCCGAACAGATTAAAAACAGCGCGAAAAATATATACGTTAAGTTATATCCGCTGAAAAAGAATAAAACGATAAGCGCGGCGGCTATCAGAAGATTGACGATTTTAAGGGTAATATCCGCCGCTTTCGGAGAGAACAAGCGGCACAGCGCGCACTTTGCCACCCTGCCTCCGTCGAGGGGATACGCTGGCAGAAGATTGACCGCGAGCATGGCGAGCGACGCCGCCATTATTGCGTCGGTATAGGCGTACGTCTGCGGAAAAAACCACCACAGCCCCGCCGTGGCGACGCATATCGCCGCGTTGACTGCGGGTCCTGCCAGGGCGAGGGCGATTTCGTCCCTCGCGGTTATGCCGTCTATTTCGCAGACCGCTGCCGCGCCGTAAGGCATAAGTTTTATCTGCGTGCACCTGTACCCCATTTTAGCCGCGCAAAAAGCATGACCGCACTCGTGCAGGAGGGCGGTCAGCGCAAAGATTATGCTTATGAAAAATCCGCCGAAAAACGCGCAGAAAATTATAACTGCAAAGAACAGCGGATGAACGCTTATTTTCACGAATTCCAGACGGGCACGGCTCCCGAGAGCGTATAGCCGCTTAAAAGCGTCTGACCGTCATACATGCTGACGCGCACTTCGCTCTGTCCGTCCGAATATGCGAAAGGTATGTTTGATTTTACGCTGTCGCCAACGGCGCAGTAAACTTCGCTCAGCCCCGTAAAGACGCTCGAAAAGGACGAAGTGTGTTCGACTGTAACGGTGTAAAGCCCGTCTTCGGACGTTACGGAAGATATCTTGCCGTCGCACACGGGATATACCGCCGTCTGGTCGGTGAAGCATATAACCCCGTTATCCGTCATGGAAACTTCGGCGTCGGACAGCGCGCTGACGACGGGCGAGAGCGTGAAATCGTAATACTCCGCCTCCTCCGCCGTAGTCTGCGAAAATCCCGAAACGAGGTTGTTTATCGCCGTATTGTCAACCAGCGTATTTGTTAAGAAAATGCCGCCCGCAAGCAGGCACGCGGCGACCGCCTCCGCGAGAAGAATGGTATTGAAGCCGTCGCGCTTTTTCGTAATTTTAACCTGCGGTTCGCTTAAATTTTCTGTCTGTATGAAATCGGCGCGCGGCGAGTACGCCTCCTCGTCTTCGAGCCTGCTGTTCACGTTTTCGAGGACGTCTTCTTTAAGGTCTTCCTTTTCCTGCCCTCTGCGCCTGAAAAGGCTCTTCTTTTTGACCACGTTTACGGTGTTGACGGGTATTTCGAGCATTTCGGCGTATTCCAAATTATCCATATCTGCCTCCCTCTGTTGAGCTATATTCCATTATACGCCCCGGACAAGCAGTTTAGAACAATAAAAAAAATGTGCCGATGTCTTAATTTAAAAACCTTAATATTAAATGCTAAAATATAAAATGCGCCAACTCTTTTTCGACTTAAATAATAAAAGCCCCGCTTTTGCCTAAAAGGCAAAAGCGGGGCTTTACACAATATTATTAATAATCAGCCTGAGATCTGAATTTTTTTATCTCAACCCGCTTTATTATCTCAACCGCCATGTTATCCCTGCCAGCGCGGAGCAAAAACAGAAAGATATGCGCGTTATTTGATAATTTTTGCAAGTTGCGCGGAGAGCGCGGCAAACTGCTCGGGCGAAAGTTTTTCGCCGCGCGTCATGGGGTCGATGTCGCAGGCGGCAAACACCTCCCTCACCTGCTCCCTCGAAAGGGAAAATTCCTTGCAGAGGTTGTTTTCGAGCGTCTTTCTGCGCGAGCCGAACGCCGCGCGCACGGTGCGCTTGTACATGTTTTCGTCGGCGACGTTGAGCCTGCCGCGCTCGAAATCTATTCGCACTACGGCGCTGTCAACGTTGGGGCTGGGGAAAAACTTTTCTCTCCCCACCCTCATAACCTTATGGCAGGTTGCGCACAGCGCGACGGATGCCGTTATTGCGCCGTATTCGGGAGTGCCCGCCTCGGCGCACAGCCTGTCGGCGACTTCCTCCTGCACCATTACCGTCATAGATAGGCACTTTTGCGAGTGCTCGGCTATCATCATTATGAGGGGCGTGGTTATATAGTAAGGCAGGTTTGCCACCACCCTGTATGGCGGCATGTTCTTTTCGAGCTCGTCGAGGCGAAGTTTTAAAAAATCGGCAAAGACGACTTCGGCATTTTCCACCCCCGCGAGCGTGCGGGAGAGCACGGGGCGCAGACTTTTATCTATTTCGTATCCGCGCACGAATGAAGCCTTGCGCGCGAGGGTGCGCGTCAGCGTACCCGCTCCGCAGCCTATTTCAACGACGAAACAGCCCTCCGCGCCCGAGCCTTCAACAATGCGGTCGAGCAGGGCGTCGTCGGTTATAAAGTTCTGACCGAACTGTTTTTTGAATGAAAAACCACACTCCGAGAGCACGCTTTTTACGTTTTTATCTTCCATAATTTACCTGCCGCGCGCCTACATAACTTTAAGCGCAATACGGATAATAATATTGTGAACGCGGGGCAACCCCGCCTTCGCCTCACAAAAGATAAACGGGGCGGCAGACGCGAAGTCTGCCGCCCCGCGCATTATTGCATTTTTATCTTGGGGAACAATTTAAGGGCATTGCGCCTCACCGCGGAGCACATTTCCCCTTCATCAAGCCCCTTTAACTGAGCCATAGAGGCAGTTATTTCGGGGATACTTGCGGGTGTATTGGGAAATTGACCGTATTTTGACGACGGCGCAAGGTAGGGGCTGTCCGTTTCGGTAAGCAGTCTTTCCGCGGGCAGAGCCTCAATCGCTCGCCTTGGTTTTTTGCTGCGGCGATAGGTCGATGTGCCGCCGAACGAAAAATACAGACCGAGGCGGGCAAACTTTTCCGCCATCTCGGGCGAATGGGAATAGCAATGCAGCAAAGCGCCGTTATTTAAAAGTGCGGCGTTAGCGGTGAGAAACTCCAACATTTCCGCCGCGCAATCGCGCGAATGTATCTGAACGGGCATTTTTATGTCCGCCGCGAGCTCCGCCTGCGCCTTAAAAAATGACATCTGCTTTTGTTTGTCCGTGTCGGGATAGTGATAATCGAGCCCTATCTCGCCGAGCGCGACGCACTTGGGGTGAGCGCAGAGCTCTTCCACCCTCTTTAAATCCGAGAGTTCACAACCTTTAAGCTCCGTCGGGTGAAGCCCCGCCGCGAAGTACACATTTTCGTATCTTTCGGCAATCTTCATACCCTCTTCGGAGGACGGCAGGTCGAAACCCGCCGTAATTATGAGGTCAACGCCAAATTTAAGACAATTTTCAATAAGGTCGTCCAGATTGCCGTAGTCTTTGAAATTGAGGTGGCAATGTACATCGGTGTACATATTTTACGAAAGTATGCTGCCGTCGGGCAGGTCTTTTTCGGGGCTGACAAGCGAGAGAGTGCCGTCGGGCGCTTCGGCGCAGATAATCATGCCCTCGCTGACGAGACCCTTCATCTGTCTGGGGGGAAGATTGGTAACGACGATGACCTTCTTGCCGACCATTTCTTCGGCGGTGTAGTGCCCTGCGATGCCCGAAAGCACCGATATCGTTTTGCTGCCGATGCTTACGGTTTCATGCAGAAGTTTGCTCTTCTTTACCGCCTCGCACGCGACGACGGTGCCCACCTGCATTCTTACCTTTGCAAAGTCGTCAATAGTTATGGGCGCGACCTCGGGCTCCTGTTTTGCGGGAGCAGCCGCCGCCTTCTGCTTTTGCTCTATCTCCTTTACTATGGGCGCGATATCCTCGTTTTTAAGCCTTGCAAAGAGCTGTTCGGGCTCTTTGGTTACGGCATATTCCGCAGCCAATCCGAATTTATCGAGGTCGGAATAAGCTCTTATCGCGCCGCCCGTCTGGGAAAGTATCTTTTCAGCAGTCGAGGGCATGAAGGGCGTAAGAAGGTTAGCGCCCACAGTTATTGCCTCCAAAAGGTTATAAAGCACCCTTTCGAGGCGGGCTTTTTTGTCCTCCTGCTTTGCGAGCACCCAAGGGGTGGTTTCGTCGATGTATTTGTTTGCTCTGCGGAAGAGCTGCCACAGCTCGTCCAGAGCGTCCGCAACCTTGTATTCGTCCATTTGCGCCGCAACCTTGTCGCGTATGCCGCAAACGACGCTTTCAAGCCCTTCGTCCCCCTCTTCGCGGGCGTCGGTCTTTGTTACCTTTCCGCCGAAATACTGGTTTGCCATAGCGACCGTGCGCTTTACGAGATTGCCCAAAGTATTGGCAAGGTCGGAATTGTGCCTGTCGGTCATTAAATCCCACGTTATTATGCCGTCATTAAGGTAGGGCATTTCGTGCAGAACGAAATATCTCACGCTGTCTACGCCGTAAACGGAGGCGAGGTCGTCGGCGTACATAACATTGCCCTTGGACTTGGACATCTTGTCTCCGCCCTGCAAAAGCCAAGGATGACCGAACACCTTTTCGGGCAGTTCAACGCCCATTGCCATGAGGAATATTGGCCAGTAAATGGTGTGGAAGCGGATTATATCCTTGCCTATGACGTGAACGTCGGCGGGCCAGTATTTTTTGAATTTTTCGGAAGGATTTTCCCTGTCGTAACCTATGCCCGTGATATAGTTCGTAAGCGCGTCCAGCCATACATATACGACGTGGCGGCTGTCGAAATCGACGGGGATGCCCCACTTGAAGGAGGTGCGCGAAACGCATAAATCCTGCAATTTTGTCTTTAAAGTGCCGTTTTCGACGGCGGCAAGAATTTCCTCGTCGCTCTTGCCTATAAATTCGTCCGCGAGCAGGAAGTTATTCATCATCTCGTTCTTTCTCGCCACGGGCTGAATAAACTGAGGGTGAGTTACTATGTGTTTTACGAGCCTGTCGGCATACTTGCCCATCTTGAAGAAGTACGCTTCCTCCTCGGCGGGCTTAACTTCCCTGCCGCAGTCGGGGCATTTGCCGTTTACAAGCTGGCTTTCCGTCCAGAAACTTTCGCACGGAGTGCAGTAAAGCCCCTTGTATGAGCCCTTGTATATGTCGCCGTTATCGTAAAATTCTTTAAAAATCTTCTGAACCTGCCTGCAATGATAGTCGTCGGTCGTGCGTATGAATTTATCGTAGGATGTGTCCATAAGATCCCATATGCGCCTGATTTCGGCGGCAACTTCATCGACGAACTGCTTGGGCGTAACGCCTTTTTCTGCGGCTTTTAGCTCGACTTTCTGTCCGTGCTCGTCCGTACCCGTCATAAAAAATACGTCGTAGCCCTGCATTCTCTTCATGCGGGCGATTGCGTCGGAAAAAATTATTTCGTAGGTGTTGCCTATGTGAGGCTTGCCCGAAGTGTACGTTATAGCAGTCGTTATATAAAATTTCTGCGCCATAAATTAGTGCTCCTTGAATGTGCGGCTGACCGCCGCCCTTTGTTACCATTAAAATATACCATATTTTAACTAAAAAGTAAATTGATTAAAGGCATATTCGGGCGCGCAGAAAAATAATAATAACCGATGAACGCTATTTTTACGGCAATTTTTATATCTTCGGGCATAATTTTATGCATAACCGCGCCCGATGAATTCATCCCCGCCCTCTTAGACGGCGGCAAGCAGGCAACGCAGGCGTTTTTAACTCTTCTTTGCATATACGCGGTCTGGACGGGGCTTTCGCGCCTTTCGCGGGACGCGGGCATAAACGAGGCGCTGGCAAAAAGAATGCAGCCCTTCTGCAAAAGATTTTTTAAGACAAAAAGCGCGTTGGGCGGGCAATATATTGCGATGAACTTAACTTGCAACCTGTTGGGGCTCGGCGGAGCGGCTACGCCTTACGGGGTAAAAGCCATGGCGGAACTCGACAAAGAAAATAACTCTTTCGGCAGAAATTTGCTCTTTATCATAAACGCCACTTCGATACAGATTGTTCCCTCCACCGTAATAGCGCTCAGGGCGTCTTATTCAAGTTCTGCGGCGGCGGACATTTTTCTTCCCTCGCTCATCACTACTACTGTGTGCACGAGCGTTGCAATAATACTTTATTTGCTGGCGGAAAAGATATGGCGCTGATAATTCCCGTAATTTTTGTAGTGATAACGACATTCGCCGCGGCGAAAAAGGTCAACGTCTTTTCCTCTTTCTGCGGCGGTGCGGAGGAAGGAATGAAATTCGCGCTCTCCCTTCTTCCCCTTTTAGCCTGCGTATTTATGATGTGCAATCTTTTTGAAGTTTCGGGAATTTCAGACGCGCTCTCGCAGGCGCTTAAACCAATTACGAGCGCGCTGGGCATACCGGAAGAGCTGACAAAACTTATGCTTATAAAACCTTTTTCGGGCAGCGGGTCTCTGACCCTCCTTACTGACGTGCTGGAAAAATACGGAGCGGACAGCTACATTTCGCGCTGCGCCTGCACGATATACGCCTCGAGCGAGACGGTATTTTATGTGTTTGCAGTATATTTTGCAAAGAGCAAATTCCGCCCGCCCGTCATGCCGCTCGCCATCGTGCTTATCACAACATTTTTAAGCACGGTGCTCTCCTGCTTCATATGCCGCTTTATCTGACCGCAAGTAAAATTAACAGCCGCATAAATTTGCATACGGCTGCGCAGAAATCGAACAAGTTGATTTAATATGTATTTTAGGTCTGAAATGGCATTTTGATAGTTTTTACAATCTGCGGCGAGCGCAAATTGTGCGGAGTTTACAAATTTTGAATGTTACGAAAAAATAATACCCCGCAAAAAAATTTACGACAAATTATTTTACTTTTCGCATTTAAAGACTATAATTGTAACTGTAATCGGACGAGGGATACAGCTTCCCCGCCGAATTAATAATTCAGCTCATCATTTTCCCCCTTATCATATAGAAATGGCACAAGCTACGGCTTGTGTCATTTCTTTTTTGCAAAAATTGAAAGCCATACTTTGTTTTAAGCACAAAAATAGCTTTCACTGAATAAAAGTTTTGCCTCCCGCCCGTTATTTCGGTTTACAAGAACCGAGTAATCTGTCTGATATTTAATCTTTGTGCGGTAAAATGCCTATCTTTTCAGACATCGGCTTTTTACAAAATTTAATCGCTTCCTCGCAAAAAACATATCCCTTTTGCCTCCTTGATATCTGAAATTACAAGTATTTTTCCTCGATTTATCGTTTCAACATCTGCGCAGTTGCACATATATGCTTTAATAAATATTATAATTTTGTATTAATTGTATTGACAAATGGCAAATTATGGTATATAGTTAATACAATAAATACAGTTAATACAATAGGAAAAGACTATGAAAGAACAAAAAATGAGCTTATACCTCGTCATTGCAGAAAACATCAGGCGCAAAATTGCCGCGGGAGTGCTTTCGGACGGCGACAAACTGCCCAGCTGCCGCGATTTTGCGGCGGAACTCGGGGTAAACCCCAACACGGTACAGCGCGCCTACACCCTTTTAGAAGAAAACGGCGTGGTTTTCACCATAGCGAAAAAGGGCGTGTTTGTGTCCAGCGGCAAAAAAATGCCCGACCGCAGTCAGATTGTTACGGCGAGAATTTCCGAACTTAAAAATGCAGGATTTTCCAAGCAGGAAATACTCAACGCCGTAGAACAGTTATTCCCCGAGGAATAATTTTTACAAAAAAATCGGCTTTTGTTAAGTTGTACATAGTCTGAATTATACCCATAAAAATTAAAAGTTCCGCGCGCCAACCGCGCGGAACTTTTTTACCGATTTTTCCTAAAATTGCGCGTCAGCCGCGCAGGTCTTTTTTTTACCGATATTTATAAAAATACTAACATTGTAATTAAAAATAAAAATTTTAAAACCCCGCGCATTCAATGCGCGGGGCTTATTCTTTCTTAACTTGTTTACAAGGTTTAAGACATCGTTACAAAATTTTTAACCGCGATCTGCAATTTTCGGTCAACGCATAACCTTGCCTGCTACCATCTATTTTTGATTGTAGCAAAATTTGCGGTTAGTATTAAATATTTCGGTTGCGGCTGACCTTCCGAGCGAATTTTAATTACAGAACTGTCATTTATCTATGCGGTTGCTATTAAAATTTACAATTGCATTTTTACGATTGCATTTAAACGCGCAATCAGAATTCAATTTTGCACTTTCCTTTTAACCCCGCGATTTACGATTTTATGATTGCAGATTGACTTCGCAACAAAATTAAAATTTACGGGCTACCTTTAATTCGCAACTTCATATAATTTTCTCTCCGCCCTTTATTTTGCAATTACTTTTAAGAGCACAGAAATTTAATTTTACAACTGCTTTTCAGTTTTTCTCATTGCATTCAATTTTGCGGTCGATAATTTAAAAGCAACTTATTTTAAATGACTTTTTTGCAAGGCAATTTGACTGAAAATCATTGGCATAGCAGTCTGACTGAAAATCGGCAAAATTATTCGTAAAATATTTTTATTTCAACGACCGCGGATTGTTGAAACGACATCTGCAAGTATCTGTGCGGCGACGTCGGCTTGCTCGGGAGTGTTATCTTTTCCGAATGAAAACCTGACCCCGCCCGAAACGCGCTCCGCGCCCAGTCCCATAGCCGTAAGAACGTGCGAAGACGTTGTCGCGCCGGACGAGCACGCCGCGCCAGTAGAAGCGGCTACGCCCTTCATATCGAGCAGCATTACGACATTCTGTCCGTCGCAGCCCGTTATGCTCATATCGCAATGAGACGGCAATCTTTCGGCGCAGCCGTTTATGAAGACGCCGTCGATGAGCGAGAGCACTTTGCCCTCGAACCTGTCGCGAAGGGACGAAACATATTTATTTACGTCCGAGGCATTGCGCTGTGCGAGAACGAGCGCTTCGGCGCAACCGACTATCGACGGGGTATTTATCGTTCCGCCGCGCAGACCGCGCTCCTGATGTCCGCCGCACATCTGCGGTTCGAACCTGACGCCCGATTTTATGCGGGCAAAGCCCACGCCCTTGGGACCGTTGAATTTATGTGCCGAAACCGCCCAGCCGTCTGCGGGAAAGCGCGAAAAAGGCAGAACGCCCGCCGACTGAACGCAGTCGCACCAAAGATATGCCCCGTGCGAATGAACACATTCATAAATTTCGGAAATGGGCTGAATTACGCCCGTTTCGTTGTTTGCCGACATGACGGCGACGAGCACCGTGTCGGGTCGAAGAGCGCTATCAACGCTCTCGGGGCGTATTGCGCCGTCGCCGTCGGGATTTACATAAGTTATTTCGTAACCGAATTTTTCAAGGCTGCGCGCACTCTCCAAAACGGCGGGATGTTCTATCGCAGATACGACGATATGCCTGCCTTTATCCCCGTTTGCAAGGCAAATGCCTTTTATTCCGAGGTTGTCCGCCTCGGTTCCGCCGCAGGTAAAATAAATTTCCTTTGCGGGCACGCCGAGAACGCGCGCGACTGCGTCGCGCGCGGAAGTGAGTGCGTTTGCCGCCTCGCGCCCGAACGAATGCTGCGAGGAAGCATTGCCGAAAACGCCCTTGAAAAAGGGCGCCATCTTTGCAAAAACGCCGTCATCGAGCGGCGTTGTCGCAGCGTGATCGAGATAAATTTTTTCAGTGGGATAAGCAGTCATAAATCTCCTGCAAAGCGTTCATGCGCTCGGTAAGCGCAATGTATTTGCGACCTATCTCCGTGCGCGAATTATCCTTATTAAGGCGCACTCTGCGCGCGGCGGTATTCAAAAAGCGCGCCATAAACGCGAGCGCAACAAATGCTATGAATGCAAGACCGCCGAAAACTGCGGTCAGAACTATATATCTGCCCGTGGTATCGGCAAACATCATCGTCGAAAAACAGCAGGCGAGCACGAGAAAAACCACAAACGGAAGGGCTGCGCACGAAAATCTTATAATCGCCTTTTTTCTTTCGGCGAGGAAAACCTGCGCGCGCTCCGACTTTTTCTGCTCGTTGACCTCATTTACCTGGTCTGCCTGACCTTTAAGCTCGCCAATCATTGCTCTTAGCTTTCCGCATGCGCGCTCTGCCATTTGCTCGCGGCGCTCTTTGTCCGTGTATTTAGCGACGTCGCGTGCAGCCGAGACAGCTTCGGGAAGAATTCTGTCGGGATAATCGGAAAAATTGCTCGTGTATGCCGTAAGTTTAAGCGCGCACAGCTCGCCGTCGTCGGGCACTATATCCTGCGCCTTCGAAATGTATTCGAGCGCGGTAGAATACCTGCCCTCTTCAACGTCCGCCCTCGCACCGTCTTTGAGCGAGGTGAGCTTTTCGCTCTGCACGGCGGAAAGCGTCTGCTTTGCACCCTCTTCGCCGCTGAACAGTTCATCCTCGGAAGCGGCTTCGTCGAAGGATATTTCCGCCTCTTCGGCGGGAAGCTCTTGCTCGGCGGAGTTGTCGATATAGAGCTCTTCTTCGCCCTTTTCGTTTATGCGGAAACGGTATTTTTTGTCTTTGTCGTCGTCAATAAGTCTTTCTTCTGCCATTTTAACCCCTTTTCGGTATGTAAGTTTTAACCTGCAATGCGCGGCACGGACCGCGGTATCTGCTCGCCGCGTAGGATGCAAAGCTGTCGTTTTCGAACAGAGCGTAAACGCAGCTGCCCGACCCCGTCATGTTGACCCCGAGCGGGTCGAATTCTTTCAACGCCTGCGCCGCAGCGGCAACTTCGGGATTGAGCGCCGAAGCTGCGCCGAACAGCCCGTTTGAAAGGGCTTTGCCGAGCGCTGCTCTGTCGCCTGAAAGGAGCGCGCTTTCGACTTGTCCGCTCGACGGTGCATTTGCAGGCAATCTGTCGCTCATGCCGTAACAATCGGCCGTGGAAACGCCGCTGCGCGGCAAAAGCAACAGCAAATCGAGCCGCAGGCGGCAATCGAGCAGTTTTACCCTTTCGCCCCTGCCGCTTATGCGGGCATATCCGCCGCTCAACATATATCCCGTGTCGCTGCCCGTCGCATCGGCAATGGCTTTTATGCCGTCGTAATCGTCTGTGCCGTGCAGAGCCGAAAGAGCGTTGAGAACGCCCGCCGCGTCGGCGGAAGAACCGCCCAGCCCCGCGCCCATGGGAATATTTTTATCTATGAATATATCCGCGCCGCAGACGCCGTACTTTTCAACGAACATGCGCGCGGCAACGGCGGCGTTGTTGCTTTCCGCAGGGATATCCTCGCTGCCCATGCCGCGCATGAATACATTGACGAGCTTGTCCTTTTTGCGCTTGGAAACCTTTATTGCGTCGTATAAATCTATGTTGGCAACGACGCTGTCAATCATGTGATAGCCGTCACTGCAACCCGAAATATCCAGACTTAAATTTATTTTTGCGTAAGATTTGACGCGGATGCTGTCCATAAGACAATTATATCACGCGCAAAGCTCCTTTTCAATCTTTTGAATAAAAAATTTGCCGCGGCGCGCACAATGCGCGCCGCGGCGTTATTGCAATCACAAAGCCATATTAATTGGTCTTTACGCGATAAATTAAAATGCGTTCCTTGCCTGTAAGCGGATATTTAAGTTCGGGATTGCCTGCGGCGACGTCGTCGGGCGGGCAGTTGAGCTTTTTAGCCACATCCCAGAGCCCGTCGCCCTGCGACGGCATTATTACGCTTATCGCGCTGTCGGAAGGAGAAGTTTCCTCACCTTCCTCGACGGAGGTGAGATATTGCGCCTCCGACCTGCGCAGATAGCATACGGAAATTTTAACGAGAGCTTCGCCCTCAAGCTGACCTTCCACGGGCTGTTTTACGCTTACGCCGCACGCCGCGACGCTGACCTGTATATCCGCGCTGTGAGGCGCGCCCACGCGCACGGCGAAGGGAATTTTTATGTCCGAAGACTTGACTTCGCCGCCCTGTTCATAAATGAGCACAGCGTTGACGCTGCCTTCCACCGCGCCACTGGCGGGGCAGTATTCATATTCCGCCGAAGGAAGCGCAACGGCGAGGAAGCGGCAGGTGAAATCGAGCTTCGCGCCCGAAGCCGCTGCGGACGAAACGCGCTCGGAATACAGCTTTCTTTCGCCTACGCACACAAAACTTTCGCTCTGCACGCTCGTTTTAAGTTTGTGCGTGCAACTGAACGCATCGGAAGCAGCCGCCTGCTCGCTTTTTACGACAAAACTGCCGCATACCGCCAGCGTGCAGGAAAACTCTACCCGACATTTACCCCTCTCGCCGTCAACAGTCGCATTTACGGTCATGTCGCGCACCTCGGCATTGACGAGGGGAAGCGCGCCCGCAGGGCTGTCTTCGCAGGCTACGGAACACCTGAACGGAATTACCCTTTCCATGCTTGCGGGGGCGGAGCGGCGCATGGCGAGAAGGCTTAAATTTATATCGCCCGACACGGTAATTTCGCCTGTGCCGCACTCGGCAGAAGTAACGAGAGCCGAAGCCGAGGGAATGAGTATGTCGTCCACTCCGTCGGCGTCGAAATCGTCCTCGACTTCGCACTCGCCCGAAAAGGTTACACAAGAGCAGAATTCTTCGGGTTTGGTTTTCAGATATGCGCCTTCGCAGGCGGTTATGAAAGTACGCTCCGCGGGGGCAAAGACGTCGATATTAGCCGAAATGACCGCCGAAACCGCCAGCGAAGAGCCTTCGCGGCGGACGGAAACGCGCTCGCACTCGAGCGAGCAGACCGCCGTCTGTGCGGGGGCGAGATTTTCGTCGTCGCAGAAATGCGAAAATTCCGCGCCTTTCTGAATGCGGCAAAGTTTGCCTTCGTCGTCGGCGTAAACTACGGTAATAATTATTTTTCCGCTGTAATTCACCCTGCCGGAAGCCACTTCGCAGGTCAGAAGGCTGACCTGAGGGCATACCGCCAGAACTTCGCCCGCGCATTCCGACGCGGTGAATTTTGTTTCCGCCACCGACTGCGGAGAAAGCGCGGCGACCTGCCTCGTATATGCGAGAGAACTTGTTTGGGGCTTTATCATATTTTGCACTCCTTGTTTTGTTACAAGGTATAATATGCCCCGAGACCTGAGATTATAACTTATTGCGCTTTATAATCTTTGCTCTTTATAATCCTGACCCTGCCGCAAAGAATTTCGGAATACGAAAAGGAGGTTTTGCCTATAAAATTCGCGTCCGACGGCTGGACGGTGAATATCGAGGGATAAACGCCCGAAAGGGTCGCGGGATAGGTTACGAATTTGTTTCTGCCGAGGTTGAGTTTTACCGTAATCTGCTGGTTGCTTAATTCGCGCACGCATTGTTTTATTGCGCTTATCGTGTTGTCTGCCTTAATCATAATATAATTATTGACAGAAAAAGGTAAAAAAATGCGCCGTGCGCGCAAACGCGCACGGCGCAAACGACCTCAATCAGAACAGGTCGTCGTCATCGTCGTCATCATCGTCGTCATCGTCTTCGTACTCGTCGTCCTCGAGCTCGGAAAGCGAATCGACGTCTTCGTCTTCGAAGAAGTCGTCGGAGTTTTCTTCGCTCTCTTCCTCTTCTTCGTCTTCGCCGTCGAGATCCTTTTTAAGCTCCTCTTCGAGGTCTTCGTCGTCGATAGTCAGATCGTCCATGTCGTCGTCGAGATAGCTCTTCCACTCTTCATCCTTCTCGGGGTCTATCTCTTCTTCCTCGTCGTACTCGGACTTGCGGCGGCACGCCTCGCACATCTTTTCGCCGTAGCGCATGCGGTTTACGCCGCATACGGGGCAGAGTTCGGTGTTTTCGGCCTCGAGAGCTTCATCCAGCTCCTCGTCTTCAAGGTCGGCGAACTGCAACTTGTTGCCCTTCATTTCGGCAATGCACACGTCGCAGTATTCCTGCTTGTCGGGGTCGATATAGTTGAGCTCGCACCTGGGACATTTGATATATCTTACCATACGATTTTCTCCCGTTCACATACAATATAATCAGCACAGCTGTTTTAGTGCTAACATTATATTAATATTTATTGCGTTTGTAAACTGTTTTATAAGAATAATTGAACGGTTTTTTTAAATTTGTTCTGACGGGAACGCCCTTTCGTCGGTGAAAGGGCGCTAATGTGGCAATCATTCATACTCTTCGGTGTCGCGCCGACCGTCGCCGAAGTTCTGACCGAACGGCGGCGGGCATGCGCCCTTTTCTCGGCGGGGCGGGCACTTTTCGCGCTTTTCTTCCCGCCTTACCAAAATTACGTCCTCGCCGATTTTGGTTATCGAAGAGATTGGAATAAACTCCTCCTGCCGCATGAACCTGAAGCCCTTTCCGCCCGTTACGTTAAAGCCCTTTATGCGGTTTTCGGGGTAAAGAAAAATAAGATCGCACACTCTTCCGAGGTTTTTGCCGTCGTTGAGGCAGACCACGTCGAGTTTTTTAAGCGCATTATATGAAAGTTCCATAGTATAATGTTATGCGGCGGGCAACCGATAGTTGCCCGCCGCACATAAAAGACATATTTAATTTTTTTCAGCTCAGATAAACGTGAAATAATCCGGCATGCTGCGGAGAGGGTTGTTCTCATACAGCCAGTCGAGTTTGAATATGCTGTTTTCCAGTGCGTCGGAAACCTGCTGAGCCGTCTCGCCGCCTATCCAATATATAATCTGGAAGACGATAAGTCCGACCATGAATGCCACGGCTACCATAAGAATCATGCCGAGGAGTTTGTTTATAACCTTGAAAACGGGATTGTTTATTTCCATTATGCCCGCAATCACCTTTACGATGATGATGCGCACAATCTGCACGACGACAAACATGACTACGCAAAGTATGATTACTTCAATATGAATGCTGGCAAGGAAATCGGTGAAAGCGTTGTTGCCCGAAGTAATGGTATCCAACAGCTTTACGAGCAGGTCGTTGACGAAAGTCCAGTTAGCAACGACGCCGTAAAGGAAATAGCATACTACTATCGAAATGATTACGCCGAAAATGCCGCCGGTGAAAAACCTGAGACCGCCGGCAAAGCCCGCTATGAGTCCTAACAGAATGGCTGCCGCTATAACTGCGACGGCTATCCAATCGGCCAAGAGCATTAGCACTACCTCCCTATCTATTTATGCGCTTTATATTATATCACGCGGAAAGGGGAATTGTAAATAAATATTACAAAAAAAATTATTTTTCATAAATTTTCCGTTCCGTAGCGGCGCTGCGCATGCTTATTTATTGCCCCGAACGGTCTTTTAATACGCGTTCACGGGTAAAAATGCGACAAAAAATCTTTTTGCGCGCACGGAAAGGCTGAAAATTTACTTTCAGTTTCTGTTTTCGAGGAAATATTGCTGGCTGTCGAGGGGCGGCTGACCTTCCACTCTGCGGTATTTGCCGTCGCGGCACAGTTTTCTCGCCCTTATATTGTCCTTGAGCATGACTTCGAGCATGCCGATTATTTTTTCCTCTATCGCCTTATCGAGCACGGGCGCCGCGATTTCCACTCGCTTATCGACGTTGCGCGTCATGAGGTCGGCGGAGGATATGTAGGTTATTCTGTCCTTGCCCCTGCCGAAGGAGTAAACCCTGGAATGTTCGAGAAATCTTCCCACTATGCTCACGACGGAGATATTTTCCGTCTTGCCCTCGACCTCGGGCAGAATACAGCATATTCCGCGCACGATGAGGCGTATTTTTACGCCCGCCCTGCTCGCCTCGCAGAACTTATCTATTATGGCTTTATCTGTAAGACTGTTCATCTTTGCGAGAATAAACCCGCCCTTGCCAGACTGAGCGCGCTCGATTTCGCGGTCAATGCAGGCAATTATGCCCGTTTTAAGCGTTTCGGGCGCGACGAGCAGTCTGTTATACCTGTAATCGGTGTTGCAGATAGCTATGTTGCGGAAGAACGCCGCGGCGTCCTCGCCTATCGCCCTGTCGGAAGTTATAATGTTGAGGTCGGTGTACTGCTTGCTCGTCGATTCGTTGTAGTTGCCCGTGCCGAGGTGGGTTATATAGCTTACCCCCTCCGCGCCCTGCATTACAACCGATATGATTTTGGAATGAACCTTGTAATTTTCCATTCCGTAAATTATCGTGCAGCCCGCCTCCTGCAATTTGCGGGCAAAATACATGTTGTTTTCTTCGTCGAAGCGCGCGCACAGCTCGATAACCACCGTTACCAGCTTGCCGTTTTCGCTGGCGCGGCACAATATGTCGGCTATGCGAGAATGGTGCGCAAGGCGGTAAATGGTAATGGCTATCGAACTTACCCTGTCGTCGCGCGAGCATTGCTCCAGAAGGTCTTCGAGCGGCGTCATAGCGTCGTAAGGATACGAAAGGAAGATATCGCGCGAAAGAACTTCGTCGATAAGCGACGGGCAGGATGAAAGGCTTTCCGCAACTGCGCCTTTGAAGGGCGGGTATTTGAGCTCCGCCGCCAGCCCTTCGGGCAGATATTTAGCGAGCGAGAACAGGAATTTATAGTCGAAAAACCGCTTGTCGTAAAAGCAGAAGTCGGGCGAAATTTTAATGAGCTTTAAAGCAAACTCTTTAAGCCTGCCGTCTTCCTTGTCCGTCTCTAAGCGCACAATGTTCATGCGCGCCCTAGAAGCGACTTTGCTTTTCATAATCTGCGAAAAGTCGTGCTCGACGTCGGAATCGTCGATATATGTATCGAAATCGGCGTTGCGCGTTACCCGCATGAGCATGCTGTCCTTGACGTCGTAACCCGTGAAAGCCGTATGTCCGAAATAGCGCACCATCTCCTCGAGAGTAACCAGCTTTACGCTTTCGCCCGAACCTACGCGGTAAATTTTGGGCAGGTTGTCGTTGAGCGCCATGACGCCCACCATGCGCCTGTCGCCCCTTGCGAGGTCGTAGAGCATGTAATTGCGCTTGTTTTCGAACTGCATCATGGGGTGTTTTGCGTCCAATACCATGAGGGAGAGCATAGGCAGAACGCTGGTTTTAAACAGCGCCTCGCACTCCTTAATGCGCTTGGGCGAAAGGCGAGCCACTTTGACGATGCGCACTCCGCGCTGTGCGAGAGCCTTGTTGAGCGCGACGTAGCAAGCCGAGCGCGCGGAATAATATTCCCTGACCGCGCGACTTATGCCGTCGAGCTGTTTTTGCGCAGTCAGCCCCGTCTTATTTTCACGCTCCTGCGGCGAGGAAGCGAGCTCGTTGTATAAACTGCCCACTCTTACCATAAAAAACTCGTCGAGGTTGGAGGCGGATATAGCGAGGAATTTAGCCCTTTCGAGCAGGGGATTGACCTCGTCCGACGCCTGGTCGAGGACGCGGTTATTGAACATAAGCCAGCTGTATTCCCTGTTTATGTAGATGTCCTTTATGAAATTTTTAGTCTTGCTCTTTTCACAAGCCATAATTATCTCCGTTCGGCGCGATTTGCGCCACTTTTCAGCCGAGGAAAATTCCCAGCTCGCCCGCGCACTTGACCATTCTGTCGCCGCGGGTAACGTATTTGTATTTGCCTGCAACGTCTTCCAGCCTGTTAGTCGTGAGCGAGTTGCCCCTGACGGCTACGGTCACGCCGAACCTGCCCTCGGATACGAGGTTAGCCGCGGCTTCGCCGAGGCGGGTGCAGAGCAGTCTGTCGTAAGCGCAGGGCGCGCCGCCCCTCTGAACATAGCCAAGAACGGAAGTGCGCGAAGCGTACCCCGTCTTTTCCTCGATATATTCTGCGAGGTGGTTGGTTATAGTCTTTTCGCCCAGTTCCGCCCTGGCGAAGGAACGCTGTTTTCTCTTGAGCCCAGCTTCGGCGCGTATATGCGCGCCCTCGGCGACGGCTATGAGCACGCTGCGCGCGCCGCTCTTCTTTTTTGCGGTTATGAAGCGGCAGAGTTCATCCTCCGAAAAGGGCATTTCGGGTATGAGTATGGCGTCTGCGCCCGCCGCTATGCCCGAGTGAAGCGCGAGCCAGCCCGCCTTGTTGCCCATAATCTCTACGAGCATAACCCTCGCATGGCTTTCCGCCGTCGTCCTTATTCTGTCCATGCACGAGCACGCCACCTCAACCGCCGTCTGGAAGCCGAAAGTTACGTCCGTGCCCCATATGTCGTTATCTATCGTCTTGGGAACGCCTATTACCCTGCACCCCTCGCGCGTTAAGAGAGCGGCATTTTTGTGCGTGCCAGCGCCGCCTATCGCTATAAGGCAGTCGAGCTCCATTTTGTTGTAGTTTGCCACCATCTTCTGCAACTTGGAAGTGCCGTCTTCGCCGACCGTCTCCATCTGTTTGAACGGCTGGCGGGATGAGCCGAGTATAGTTCCCCCCTCGGCGAGAATGCCCTGTATGTCGCTTTTGCGCAGTTTTACCTGTTCGCCGCGGATAAGTCCGCCGTAGCCTTCGGGAATGCCGATAAGTTCGGCGCCCTTTATGTTGCGGAAAATGGAAATGCCCGCCGCCCTGATTACGGCGTTGAGACCTGCGCAGTCACCGCCGCTCGTTAAAATACCAATCCTCATAAAAAAATACCGTCGGGTGCGCGCACCCGCCCTTTCGTTGCCTTTTTTCACATATAATTATAACACATTTTGCCGAGCAAAAAAAGCGCCTGACCGCAAAAAAATTGTAAAATCTGCGCTCTGCGACGCAAAGCGCAGCAAAGAGACTATTTTTTTCATAATTTATCGCCGCGGAAAAATTTTTCGTGCAACAAAATCGCCGCCCGCGACCGCATTCGCGCCCGCGGGCGGCAGTTTATAAAATTATAAATTCAAAACGCCTTTACTCTTCACCCCCGCCGCTTATGCAAAGGTGATTTTTTCGCTCTTTACGAGGGGGAAGCGCATGAGTTTGGAGCAATTCAAATGGCGCGATTTCATATCGACGGCGGTGAGCGCGTGATTTTCGTAAGTCGTGTAATAATATATGCCCGCCGAAGCGTCGCAACAGGATGTGTAGAGCGTCGTTTCGCACCCCTTTTTGAGCACGTTGCAGCCGCGCACCTGCTCAACGCTGCCAAGTATGTGAAAGAGCGCGTTAACGCCCTGCCCGTCGTCGCATATGCAGTTGTTTCTCGCAAACGCCGCACGCACGAAGCGCGAGCGCGACGAAAGGTCGCCCGGCAAGCCTATCGCCCCCATGCCGAGGCTGTAACGCTGCAAATCTATCGACGGACAGAAGGTATTTTCGGGCTGCGCCGCCGAGAGCGACATGTAGTCGCTCAGGTTCAGAAGCTGCTGCCCGAAGGGCGGATTGTTGGCGAGCACGCCGACGGCGTTTTCATAGATGTTCACGCCCTCCGCCGTACATTCTGCCACGATGTCGCGGCGCGCGTCGGAAATCATCCAGTGAAGCTGCGCGCACGGCAGCTGAGGGCGGAAAGGTCTGTCGGTAAGTCTGATTTTTTTTATCTCTTGCGCCGCCTCCTCTGTACTTTCGCAGCGCGAGAGAATGTAGGGAATAAACTCGTACTGCGCCACCTCCCCGACCCCGCCCGAGGCTTTTTCATAGCGGGCGTTACCCACGAAATTGAGCCCCGCCATGCACAGCCCTTTTTCGTTCATTGCGTCGTAAAACAGCGGATATCCTTCGCACACGAACGCCATCCCGACCATGGCGTAGCCGCCTTTACAAAAGCCGAAGTCAAACTTTCGCGGAGCTATTACAACCTCCTCTCCGTAAGAAACGTCATTGTCGAGCGTTCTGCCGAAATACAGCCCGCCCTTTCTGAAACTTGCCGCAGTACACATTATAAAAATCTCCTTTTTTATAATTATGCCGCAAACGACGATATTTTAACGCACAACGCGCATTTGCCCCGACCGTGCATTGAAATACTTTTGAATTTGTTTATAAAAAGCGCCGTTCGCGCGGGCATATCCCCGCGCGAACGGCAAAAAACTTGTCTTTTCAAAAAACGACTTTCCGCCCCGCCGCATGCGCGGCGGGGCGGAACAACTTTATTAATAAGCAGAATATCGTTGCGCAGCTTTACGCGTCATTCTATGCTCTTCAGCGATTCTATCATGTCTATGCGTTGCAGGCTCTTGTACATGACAAGGTTTATTATGAGCGAGAACGCCAGCGTAAGCAGTCCGCCCAGCAGATAGCTGTACCAGTAAATGCTTCTGCCGAACATTATGAGGTCGACTTCGATAGATTGAATGACGTACTGATGAAGCAGTATACCGAAACCTATGCCGAGAATTATGCCTATGATTGTAAGCAGTACGTTTTCCTTATAGACGTAAGAGGCGACTTCCTTGTCGTAGAAGCCGAGCACTTTCAGCGTGGCGAGCTCTCGCTTTCGCTCGGCGATGTTTATGCTGTTAAGGTTATACAGAACGACTATCGCCAGCAGAGCCGCCGCGGCAAGCACGATTAAAACTATCGTATTGAGCGAGGAGAGCGTGTCGTTCGCCCAATCGACGAGCGCCGAAGTGAATGATACGCCCTGCACGGAGCTGTGCGCAAGTATTGCGCTGCCCAGTTCGCTCTGGAAACTTTCCGAGGTATCCGCATACTCCAAAAGTATCTGATTGTACGACGGGACTTCGCCGAACAGATTTTCATAGAGCTGCGTATTTATAAACAGGTAATGCCCGATGTAATTTTCGTAAATCGCCGTAATTTTTACGGTTACGGTTTGTGAATTTCCGTCTCTGAACGATACGCTGTCGCCCACCGAAACACCCAGCGTTTTTGCCGTCTTTTCGCTTATTATGCCGCCGTCGTCCGAAATGCTTACACCCTTTTTGCCCGCCCTTTCGCGGAAAGTGAAATAATTTTCTATGCCGTCGACGCTCTCGGGAACGCAGAGCGTTACCGTCTGCAATGCGTCTTTGCCCTGAACATCGACAGACTTCTGATATAGCACGAACGCCGAAACGCCGTCGGCGCCCGCCTCGATTTCATCGACTAAGGCTGTTCTGTCCTCGGCGGAAATATCCTCCTGCACGGTAACGGACGCCTGATAATGAGTGAGGTCGGTAAACTGCATATCCGCAACGTCCATAATGGAGTCGTGCAAGCCCAGACCTACGAGCACGAGCCCCATACAGCCCGCCACGCCTATTATCGTCATAAAGAAGCGCTTTTTGTTGCGGAACATATTTCTTATCGTCGATTTCTGCGTAAAGCTCAGCCTCTTCCATAGGAAAGGAATTCTCTCCGCAAGCACCCTCTTGCCGGGTTTAGGAGCTTCGGGGCGCATAATCTGCGCGGGGCAGGCGCGCGAAATGCTTAAACTTGCCGCAACCGCGGCGATGCCCGTGCTCAATACGCTCGCGGCGACGGCTATCGAGCCCTCGACGAGGTTATAGGGCAGAACGAATGAAGTCAGCCCCTGATAGAGCAGGGCGTAAGTATTCATTATGGCGAGCGGGAATAGTTTTTCGCCTATAAGCACGCCGACCACGGAGCCCAGAAGCGTTGGAATGAGCGCGTACATCAGATACCTTGCAAGCACCGCGCCGTTGCCGCAGCCGAGCGCTTTCAAAGTGCCTATCTGCTGCCTCTCCTCCTCGACCATGCGCGTCATCGCCGTGAGGCTGACGAGCGCAGCCACGAGGAAAAAGACTATTGGCAGAAGCTCGCCAAGGCTTGCAATTCTGTCTGCGTCGCTGCGGAAATTCACATAAGAAAACACCGTTTCGCGCCCCAGGACGTACCACTCGGGTCGGGGGACGAGCTCTTCGAGCATTTCGGGCGGAATGGGGAGACCGGCGAACTGCGAAATAAGTTCTTCATACCTTCTGTCGCAGGCGGCGGCAGATATGCCCTCTATGCTCTCTTTTGCTTTGCTTATAAGATTGTCGTATTCTTCCTTGAAGCTGTCGATATCCTTCGCGCCCGACGCAAGGATATTTACCTGCGTGTAATAATCAAAAGCGAACGCCTCGGGTCTGATAAGCGCGAAGCCGTCAATCTCGCCGTTGCCGACTGTGCCCGTGCCCCTGTTGAGGTCCATATACTGCGGCAGGTCGGCAAAACCCGAAATGGTGTATTCGGTGTAAACCAGCTGTTCGGAAAGGTCTGTATCTCCGCCCGAAAGAAACTGTATTTTATCGCCCACCTGATACGTGCCGAGTTCCAGCAAAAGGGCGTCTAAAAGGCATTCGTCGTCTTTTTGGGGCAGATTGCCCTCGACGACGGGAATATTAATTTGAGACGAGAGCGAAATGAGCTTGACCGCGCGCCTGTCGGCGGTGTTGCACAGCACGTCAAGCGAATAAACGCCCTCCGCTGTCTCCACCTCGTCGAGAGCCATAAGCGAGGAGACGTCGTCGTCCGTCAGTCCCGCCGTGCTGACTACGGAGATATCGAAAAGGTTCTGATTGTCGTAATACTTTTCCGCCGAAAACAGCATGTCGTTTTTGCTCGAACGCAGTCCCGAAAAGAACGCCGCACCCAGCAGAATTATGAAGAATACCGAAATAAATTTGCCTTTATTTTTGAGTATTCCTCTGAAAAAATCTTTATAAAGCGCCTTCATCTGCCCGCCCCTTTACCACTCTATCTGTTCGACGGGAACGGGATGAGGATTGATTTCGCAGCTCTCCGCCCTGCCGTTTTTGATGCGTATAACCCTGTCCGCCATGGGCGTGAGCGCGCTGTTGTGCGTTATAATTATGACCGTCATTCCGCGCTCGCGGCAGGTTTCCTGCAAAAGTTTCAAAACCGCCTTGCCCGTAACGTAATCGAGCGCGCCCGTGGGCTCGTCGCAGAGGAGCAATTTGGGATTTTTTGCGAGGGCGCGCGCTATCGCCACCCTCTGCTGTTCGCCGCCCGAAAGCTGCGAGGGGAAGTTGTTTTTTCGCTCGGAAAGTCCCACCTCGTCTAAAACCATGGAAGCGTCCAGCGGCTTTTTGCTTATCTGGAGCGCGAGTTCTACGTTTTCGAGCGCGGTCAGGTTCTGCATCAGGTTATAAAACTGGAACACAAACCCAACTTCCTCGCGGCGGTAGCGCACGAGTTTTTTGCCGCGCAGAGCGCTTACCTCCTCGCCGTCCACGACGACTTTCCCCTCCGTCGCCGTGTCCATTCCGCCGAGAATATTCAAAACGGTAGTCTTGCCCGCGCCGCTCGGACCTACTATGACGACGAATTCGCCCTTTTCGATAAAAAAGTCCATGCCCGACAGCGCTTCGATTTTCACTTCGCCCATGCGGTATATTTTGGTTACGCCCGTAAGCTCTATATAGTGCTGCATAACTTCCTCTTTTTATGTCGGCGCGCAAAACAAACGCCGCCTTGACACGCTTAAAATTATATATTATAATTTTATACAACTGTAAGATAAATGTCAAATGTCAATTTATGCTGATTTGTACGTTGTTTTACAGCAAAATACAATATGTTAAAAAAGGTAAAAAAATGAAGACGGACAGGCGCACGAAATACACTAAAATGGTGATAAAGCAGGCATTTTTGGAGCTTATAAAGCGCAAGCCCATACAAAAGATAACCATTGCCGACATATGTTCCGCGGCGGAAATAAGCAGACCGACTTTTTATTTTCACTACGAGGACATCTACTCTTTATTAGACGAAATGGGCGACGACATGTTGGCTTGCGCCAATCTGGACGGAATAACAAAGCTGACCATTGAAAATCAGGACGAAATTTATCGCGTGATATTGAATTTAGTGCACATTATTGAAAAAAACGAGGACATTTACAGGATATGCGTGCTCGAGCGCGGCATAGCTTCGCAGTTGCCCAACCGCATATCGGAAGAGCTGGACAAAACGATAATAAAAAAATGGACGGACGAAGGAAAATTGAAAGACAGTCTGAACAGGGAATACTTTCTCGGCTATCTTCAGGCGAGCTTCAACAGCGTTATATACTGCTGGCTAAACAACAAAGAGGAGCGCGAAACGGCTGAAGAAGTCGCGCAAATAATAAAAACTTTTCTTTTGAGCGGACTTACAGGTTTCGCGCAATAAAATGCGGTTGGGCGCGGCATATGCCGCGCCC
>ULSO01031716.1_pt1 | contig 24322 bp, 19 predicted proteins | sample 1956701 | NCBI WGS metagenome assembly ULSO01 (sample SAMEA4835708, study PRJEB28245) | human gut metagenome | biome: gut microbiome; material: fecal sample | place: Denmark | collected 2008 | reverse complement strand
CAATGAATATCTCACTGTAGGTTTCTTTAAAGTATTTTCGGTAAAAATTAGTGATACGAGCATAGTCTCGACTTTCCAATAAAAAAAGATTTGTGCGATTTTTTACTTGTGCGAAGTTTTCCGCAGCACACATTGCGGACTCAATCATTACACGATAGGACTTGTGCATCTCTTGATCTACATAATATTTATTTTGAAGTACAAATCGGGTTAGAGGTAGGTCTATATTGTTATCTGTACACCCATGTATTTTTGATTTAAATTGATTTATGTCCGCTCTTGAGAAAATCCTGGCATTTCCGATATTCCCTCCCGCAACATATTGGGTAAGTTCAGACGCAACTTCTGCAGATAGTGTAGCGTTGAAAAGTGCATTTATCAGTTCTGTAATCTCACCTAATTTTGTATTCATTATATTAATGAGTGTTGGAGGAAGCGAACGTATGAAACTCTCAATACATTTTCCCCACACAGTGTGCGGAATCCAATGTACTGCAATGTTTAATTCATCTTCAAAACGGTCAATTTCTTGAATGAGAACGTCGGAAGCGCCATTAATCCAACAAGCTAATATTAAGTTAACCAATAATTTAGGCTCACAACCAATAGCTTTGAAAGCATTATATGTGGTAAATGGAAGATTAAATTCTGAAATAATACGGAATGCTTTTACTGTCTTTGCCCAATACTCGCCGGCAAAAACATCATCCTTGCAAAGCCTTTCACTCCAAAGTATTGTGTTAGCAGCAGACATCTCTCCACGTACTTCCGGACTGTAATCTTCTTGTTCAAAATTGTAATACTTAGGAACAAGCCTGCGCGAACTTTCGGGACCAGAGAAAAGAATTGCTTCCGAATTCAAAAGCTCATCAGGAATTGTAAACAAGTTCATTTGTCGATTATACGGCTCAAGCTTTATCTGCACTAATTCAGCTGGTTTTATATTTTCTGAAACCGGCAATGCATATACATCACCGTCATATATGAAATCGGAAGTGTCTTCGCTGGTATAATCTGTGATTCGAATTTTATCTGAACTCAACTCACTATCAAGAACAAATTTTCTTATATAGATGCGTTTGTCAAATATTTTTAGTTCTATGGAACTACTACGGTCAAAAGTATTTGCACCATATAATTGAAACATTCTTGCAAACAAATCACGATAATCGGATAATGGAACTATACCTTCAATTACTGGACTCTTAAGATGCTTGATTGTATTGTCATCCTTTATTTTATCAGATTTGTAAGTTACATCTATCATACCAGACTGTCCATGACTGATTATATTAAAATATCTCAGGTTATCATAAGATATGATTTTTCCCGATGGCACAATTTTCCCTTCCAAATCAGATATTACTATACCCTCAAACGGTGCTACAACAGATACTTTCAAAGGAGGATTATTCTCGGCAATTATTTTCAAATTACACGTAGGAGAATATTTAGAAGCACAGGCATCTCTGGAAATCCTCCAGGTATTTTTATCCGTCATTTCAACAGATAAGTTTTCGCATTCATCAACTTTTGCAGAGATAACATGGCGAGAATATAGGTGTAGCTCTGTGGAAAACATTGTTTCGTTGCGAGAGACAAATGTCATATCGTCTATGAAATAAAATGTTTCCATCACGTATTTATTGTCAGGAAATTCAACCTTGATATCAACAAGTCCAAATGGCAAAAGGCATGAATTGGACAAATTCCGCCACTCAGCCTTACTATTATGAACACGATATTTAGGCTTGATATTCCCAACTCTAGTGCCAGTTTGGTCAAAAACGCTTATTACTGGAATGCGAGTCAATAACTTAAAATTAGATTGCTCTACCCATTGTATATATGTACCTCTGAATTCAGCGCTATAAGGCGTGAACTCATTGGTTATGGTTATATCCTCATTCGACATGCAATTGTGTAAATCTACTTTATCAGTAAACTTAATCGCCGAATAAAGTTCTCCATTTAGTAATAGATTGTGACTACCATCACACTTCCAATTAGTGGAGAAAACAGCTATATTATTTTCAGCATTCGCTGTCGATTTCAAAGAATATACATTATCATCAAGCATTTGGAAAACCTGAGGGCATTCAAAATTCGGAGGATAACTACCACATAAAGTTGGAAACAATCTGTCATCGTTGTCACACCTGATCTTAACTTCAACTACAGGTTCTCCACTCCACTTTATATCATTTGCTACGCCAACAGTTATACGAGAATATATCGCACCGATAACCTCTCCTTTGTCATCTTTAACTAGGGATTTTCTTACATACTTTCCAACAAGTATACCAGAGACAAACACATCGAAGGTGTAGCACGATTGATAGTTTAGACCTTCAATAGATTTTGATGAAATCTCTTTTACTATATTTAAATTGACAAAAAGATTTGCAGTTTTACTTGAGGTCAAACGAAGTTTCCAACTTAGAGAAAGTGGTTTGGTTCTATGTTCACTCTTAACTCGCCGGTATTCTCTTTTTAAGGATTTAGTCAGTTCCGACAAAGAGGAATCCGTATCATCATATGGTAGCCAGCGGTCTTCTTCGGATATGATTGCATGAGCAATCTGTAATGAAACATCGTAAATATTGTCATTTTTGAACGCTTTCCCAAGATAAGCTATACAATTAAAATTCTTGATTAAATCTATATTATTATCATCCCAATCAATATTTATTGAAGACAATTCTTCAACCAATCCAATGAGAAAACGTGAAAACCCGCTAAGATTAGTTCCGTTCTTTATGTAATTTACAGGAAGACCTCCTTGATTTAGTAAAGTTCTAAAATATTCATTCCCCTTGAGAGAGTGAATAAATGCAAATCCATGACTTTTAAGCCCATGACGTGCAGCTTTATATAGTTGCTCCCAACAATAATGAGGCAGTCCTAATCCGACTGCAACATCTTCTCTGGAAGGAATTCCTCCATTATAGTCTCTTCTCCACCATTCAGCGTAACACAAGGCCGCCTCTATTCCAAAATCTTCTAATCGATACGCATTTTGGACAAGAGTCTCCTTAAGTTTGTATATTCTTCCTCGGTTAATTTAAGTTTCCAAAGGGGCATATCTGGGGTTATGGACGGTCTGTTACGAGTATCCAAAATCCTCATCAAAACAACATGCTGTTCACTATTGCATATATTAACCATGTTCTAAAAATCAATTGGTTTATAATCTTTTGTAAAGATAGCGCAATTCTGTGCAATCACAATGCACAGTAAACAAAAAATCCAAGATGGATACATTTCTTTCCATGTATTGATAAATGACTTAGTTACTAGACTCACTTAAATTTGTTGGTATTGCAATAGATTTGGAGCGATAATCGAAAATAAGAAGTCAAAGCAATAAACGATTTTACCAAAATTCTGCAATGAAGATATAGAGAAAGTAGACACTGGACATTATCCATATTTTGCAGTCCATCTAGCTTTTCTCCAAAGGCAAGGGATGATTTAAAAACTAATATGCACAGTATTGTTCTTCGTTTGAAAAGCTTGTTTACTATTCCTTTTTCCCTAACAATTGTTTTGGCAATTATAGAAATACTCCGTATTTTTGCATTTAATAGAGCGTTCTTTTGGTTAATGCAAAACAAGAAAAATATAGAACTTCGCTCGTTTCTAAATCGTTACCTGTTAAAAAATATATTCTTATAAACTGCTTATTTTCAGTGTGTAGGATAAATGGTGATGCCTAGCGGTGTGGAAGGTGATATGCTTCTTTATACCGGATGCTTCTATCCAAACTTTCAGAGGACGTGAAATCCAGGAGGCATCTGTCAATCCCTCAAAAACGAGAGATTCTTCATTGTTTGGGCGTTCTCCACAGAGTTGGAGAGCTTGTTGTATGACTGGCTTATAATCTGGTCTTTTTGTTTTCCGCTGAACTATAACTGCTTGCCATGTACCCTTACTTGTTTGCTGAATCTGTTTCCATTTCAAAGTCTGGATGTCACTATGTCGTAATCCTGTGAGAATAGAGAATAAGAACGCACGTTTTAAAACATCGTCCTTACAAGGAGTATCAACCAACATTTGCACTTCATTCATACTAAGTGCAACACGAGGCTTCTCAATGTTTGTTATTCCCTTTACTTTTGCACCTATATCAACGGTAAGATATTCATCAACGAACGCTTGTTTTAATCCGGCCTTGAGTATAGAGAAATAGGTAGATGCAGTATTCTGTGAGATCGTTCCTTTTTTATTTCCTCCCATGGGGGCACGTAACAGAAACATCTTAATATCTTCGAGTAGTTTAACGGAGATTTCCTTGAATGGGATTGGTTGTCCTTTAGAATAAATCTTCAACAGTTCGCCCACACGTCTCCAGTTGACTATAATTGAATCGGAACTGTTGGGATGCCTTTTACTGATAATGCTATTGAAGTACTTGATAAAGTCTTGTTCGCTCCGCTCGTTTTGTGCAGCGATTTCGTTCTCTTTATCTGTATATAGAATTGCGCTATCGTATTCATGTTGCCGTAACTTACGCACATTGTCGGCATAGATACAAGCCTCTTGATCTATCGTTGAACGGCATTGGATGATTCCATTCAAATCACGCTTAGGTTTGTAATTGAATGTTCCATCCGGCAAGATTCGTGCAATGGAAGACTTGTCCCAAATTGGTGTGGATATGGTTCGGTTAATTGATTCAACCACACGGCTTGCCCGTTTAGAGCCTCGCTTGTAAACCGGGTATGATTCTATAATCAGATACCACTCATCTTTATAATTTGATTTTCTGAGTTTGACGGTTACTTTAGTGTTTGGTAATGCTTTCTTCATAATGACTTATATAATTTATTAATTTCAGATTTGGGAACATAAACATAATTACCGATTTGGCGTGTAGGAATAGAATGACGCCGTATGTGCTTAAAGACACTACTATCATTGATATGAAATTTCTTTGCAATCTCTCCGATAGTATAACAATCTTTTGGTTCAAAGGATAATGTTTCCTTTTTCCTATTTTTACTCCTGTTCTTTGCTTTGAAGTGTTCATCCATATATTGCCGACTAAGGCGTATCAGACGTTGACCAAAATTGTATGATGGTATAGAGCCTTGTCGTATCATGCGATAAAGTACATCCTTACTAATACCGTAAATCAACATAGCTTCTTTAACCGTTAGAAATCCCTTGCTGGATGGTATTCGTCTAATTAATGCTTGACGTATTGCTTCTTTCTCTTTTGCGATTTGTCTTTTCTTGTATGCTCGTTTGGAACAAGCAGGACAACAATACTTTGACATCAATGTGGGAGGAGTAAAGATTTTACCGCACTCCTCGCAACATCTTTGGATGGTGTAATTTCCTCTTGGCATATTCTTCTCGTTATAAATGGTTTATATCAATTTAAGTTGTATCTTATCGCCAGATAAGACGTGTCGCAAATATGTTGCAAATAAGAGATAAAAAAGCCTATAGAAAACACATAGAAACCATGAACCCTATAAACGCAAAAAGCGTGCAACTCGTTGAGCTGCACGCTTTTGCTTATTGTTTATTATTTGTTTACTTATCGGAATCATTTGACTTCCTCGAAGTCAGCATCCTGTACATTGTCATTGTTCTTATTGCTTGAACCCTGACCTGCATTGCCGTTTGCCTGACCTGCATTAGGACCAGCCTGAGCACCGCCCTGTGCACCTGTCTGAGCGTACATTTCAGCACTTGCAGCCTGGAAAGCTGTCTGCAATTCAGCGCTTGCTGCATCGATACCAGCCAAATCCTGAGCCTTGTGAGCATCTTTCAGTTTCTGGAGAGCAGCTTCGATAGGAGCCTTCTTGTCAGCCGGAATCTTATCGCCAAGGTCTTTCAACTGATTTTCAGTAGTGAAGATCAAGCTGTCGGCCTGGTTCAGCTTATCGATACGTTCCTTTTCTTTCTTATCAGCTTCAGCGTTAGCTTCTGCTTCAGCTTTCATACGTTCGATCTCTTCCTTGCTCAAGCCAGATGAAGCTTCGATACGGATAGCCTGTTCCTTACCAGTTGCCTTATCCTTAGCAGAAACTTTCAAGATACCGTTTGCATCGATATCGAAGGTTACCTCAATCTGAGGAACACCACGACGAGCCGGAGCGATACCTGTCAAGTTGAACTGACCAATTGACTTGTTCTGAGCAGCCATCGGACGTTCACCCTGCAATACGTGGATAGTAACTTCTGTCTGGTTATCAGCCGCAGTAGAGAAGACTTCACTCTTCTTGCACGGAATAGTCGTGTTGGCATCGATCAACTTGGTCATTACACCACCCATTGTTTCAATACCCAATGTCAACGGAGTAACATCCAGCAATACGATGTTGCCTACACCCGCTTCTTTGTTCAATACGGCACCCTGAATACAAGCACCTACGGCTACTACTTCATCCGGATTTACACCCTTAGAAGGAACTTTGCCGAAGAAGTCTTCAACCAGTTTCTGTACAGCCGGGATACGTGAAGAACCACCAACCAAGATGACTTCATCGATATCTGCGTTATTCAAACCAGCATCGCTCATAGCTTTCTTACATGGTTCAAGACAAGCCTGAATCAAGTTGTGAGCCAAAGCTTCGAATTTAGCACGAGTCAATGTCTTAACCAAGTGTTTAGGAACACCGGCTACCGGCATGATGTACGGCAGGTTGATTTCAGTTGATGTAGAAGAAGACAATTCAATCTTAGCTTTTTCAGCAGCCTCTTTCAAACGCTGCATAGCCATCGGATCAGTTGTCAAGTCAGCACCTTCATCATTCTTGAATTCCTGTACCAACCAGTCGATGATAACCTGATCGAAATCATCACCACCCAGGTGAGTATCACCGTTAGTTGACAAAACTTCGAATACACCGCCACCGAATTCCAGGATAGAGATATCGAATGTACCACCACCAAGGTCAAATACGGCAACCTTCATATCCTTGTTAGATTTGTCGACACCGTAAGCCAGAGCGGCAGCAGTCGGTTCGTTCACGATACGTTTTACATCCAGACCTGCAATCTGACCAGCTTCCTTAGTAGCCTGACGCTGAGAATCTGAGAAGTATGCCGGAACGGTGATGACAGCTTCTGTAACTTCCTGTCCCAGATAATCTTCGGCAGTCTTTTTCATTTTCTGAAGAATCATTGCTGAGATTTCCTGCGGAGTATACAGACGTCCGTCGATGTCTACACGCGGAGTATTATTTTCGCCTCTTACTACTGAGTAAGGTACACGTGCAATTTCTTTCTGAACCTGATCGTAAGTTTCACCCATGAAACGTTTGATAGAATATACCGTACGTTTCGGGTTTGTGATAGCCTGACGTTTAGCAGGGTCACCTACCTTACGTTCACCGCCGTCTACGAAACCTACTACTGAAGGAGTGGTACGTTTACCTTCGCTGTTGGCAATTACCACCGGTTCGTTACCTTCGAATACTGCAACACATGAGTTTGTTGTTCCTAAGTCAATACCAATAATCTTTCCCATAATTGTATCTATTTTATTTATTTTTTATTCAAGTTTACTCTGTAATGCCGAAGCATTACGCCCTATTTAAGACAAATGGTGTGCCAAAAAGCAAAAACGACAATTTGTCAGAAAAGCCTGACAGCCCCGGCAAGCTCTCCGCCAAAATTTACAGATAAAATGGCATGACATCATCCGTTTCGGCAGTTTCTTCCGAGTCTATGCCAGATATTTTCTGGCACACGAGGAGAAAGCATAAAGAATATCCGCAGGTTTCAATCTGCTTTTGTACAAAAGTTTTTGTTTTTTGTACAAAGACATCCGGTTTCTGTACAAAAACCGGCCAACTATTCCCGTTATTTTTTTGAAAGATCGAAACAATCGGTCTGTTTCTCCTTATTATATATAAGCACTTCAGTTTGCATTCCTTTTTCGGATCAGCCAACACAAGCTTAAAACGTCCAGCAACTGCCTCGCCACGAAATGAGCGTTTATTAAAAATAGAGCCCAATAGTTAAAACTCCTATATCTATGTTGTCTGAATAAGACTTTGAAAAGTATTTTCTTACATTTGTGTCCGCAATGAAAAAACGGAACTTGTTTATAGTAAGTATAATGTTACTGCTGGCGTTTCCTTTGGGCATTTCTGCACAAAAACAAGTAGTAAAAGGGCGTGTCGCTCTATCCGGCACTTCCCAGAAAGCCGATATTTTACCATATGCCAACATCAGTTTGATGCAATTGCCCGATTCCACTTTTACACAGGGAACGGTAAGCGATGAACAAGGAAAGTTTATTTTCTCATTTTCGCGAAAGCCGGCAGTCCGCTACCTGATAAAGGTATCGTACACGGGATGTACGTCTGTATATCAGTCTATACCATCAAAACCAGACACCATACAATTGGGCACCATCAAGCTAAAAGACAACCCGTTACATCTGAAAGAAATTGTTGTAACAGCCCCGCTGAAACCTATGGAGCAAAAGGGAGATACCATCATTTACAACGCCGGTGCCTACCCTACTCCCGAAGGGGCTTATCTGGAAGAGCTGGTCAAGCGTATTCCGGGACTGACGTACGATTCTAAAGACCAGACAATCACGTACAACGGTCATACGATAAAGGAAATTACTGTCAACGGGAAAGATTTCTTTAAAGGCAACCAGCAGGTTGTACTGGAAAACCTTCCTGCCAAATTCATCAGCCAGTTGAAAGTATACGACAAGCCGACCAAAGAGGAAGAAGCTACAGGCATCAAATCGACAGAAAAGAATTATGTACTCGATCTTCAGACCAAAAAGGAAGTCAATAATGCACTGCTCTTATCTGCCGAAGCCGGATATGGTACGCACAAGAGGCGTGACATCAACGGGAAAATCATGCGTTTCAATGAAAGCGGTGATAATTTTATGGTCAACGGACAGTCTACCAACCGTTACTCTACTACGCCTTACGAAGGAAATATATCAAATACCGCAGGAGTCAGCATCACTAAAGTAAAAGATAAAATAGAGGTTTCAGGAAATCTCAGTTATTCGAACGACCGGAACGGCAGTGAATCGAGTTCCTATAGTGAACAATACATGACCACTGCCAACCAGTATGCTATCTCCGAGTCCAGCAGCCGAAGCAAAAGCAACCGGATAAACGGAAGTGCGGACGTTACCTGGAAGATAGATGACAAGACAACTTTCAATTTTTCCGGAACCGTCAACTCCAACAACAACAAAAGCAACAGCCAGAATCGGGAAGCTACATTCGACACCAATCCGGAAGTCGACACACAACGCCCGTTTGCCCAGTTTGAACAAACTGACCCGGCCACCCGCATCAACGACAGCAGGAGTCAATCACAGACGCAGGGCCGGAATATCAATTACAACTTCAGTACGAGCCTTATCCGAAAGCTGAATAAAAAAGGGAACAATATCAGCCTGAATTTTTCTACTTATCAGCAAACGGACAATACGAAATATTATACCTTGTCATCCACTGATTACTATCGGTTGCAAAACTTGACTGGAAAAGATTCTGTACTGTACCGTAACCAGTATCAGCACACGCCAGGCAAGGAACAGCAGTATACACTAAATCTGGCCTATACACAGGTACTGACTGAAAAGTCACGCTTACAGTTCTCTTATGGCTTTAACAGCAACAAAGAGAGGCTGAATAGCAATACCTACGATTTAAGTCCTTGGGAGGTTTCGGATATGCCTTTCGGAACATTGCCTGGAGGTTATGAATCAAACAATATCGACAGCCTGACCAGTCGCAGCAACAGCCGGACGACGGGACAAAATCTCTCCGTATTGTTCACATACAATGGTGAAGTATGGGGAGTGCGAAGCTCACTGACCGCTACTATTCAGAAGCGCACCATCGAAGAAAGCACTGGCAGCCAGCTGGCCGATACAACGATCAACTCACTGGAATGGAGACCCAATCTGACCATTACCTACCGGAGCGGCGATAACTATGGCATGATCAGCTACAACGGGAGCACCTCACAGCCTGCGTTGCGCGACTTAATTGCACCTACCGACTACAGTTCGCCTTTGAATGTCACTCGCAGCAATCCCAACCTTCACGCTTCGTATACACATTATATATATGCCATGTTCAGCAATTTCCGCAAGGGGGTCATGGTAGGACTGAACTGGAACCAGCAAATCAACGCAGTAACACGTGCCACCCTATATAATACAGAAACCGGAGGCAGAGAAACGTTTCCGGTCAACATCAATGGAAACTGGTACTTATCGGGGAATGCTTCCTACGACAAACGGCTCAATCAGTTCCGGATATACGTCATGGGGTCCGGCAACTTCAATCAGAACGTAAGTCTGATAAACGAAGGTTATGAAGACAATATGCCTCAACGAAGCAATACACATACTACCGGACTGAACAGTGACCTGAGATTGTCTTACCTGCCCTCGTGGGGAAACATCGATCTGAACGGGAAATGGACATTCTACCAGTCGAAAAACTCGCTACAGAACCGGAACACTTATACACGTGTCTATACACTGGGACTGGAAACTTCCGCCAACTTACCCGGCGATTTCATTTTCCAGACCGATGCCAATTACCGTTTCCGTAACGGTACAGGCATCTCGGGCAACGATGACAATGAAATATTATGGAACATCAAGCTTTCATGGAAATTCCTGAAAGAAAAACGAGCTGAGCTCTCCCTTTACTGGGCAGATATTCTGAACCAGCGAAAGAGTCTGACGCGCAGCGCCGGTGCTACAGGCTTCTATGAGTACTACGAACAGCAGCTCAGAGGATATGTCATGGTTTCTCTGAAATACGAACTGAACAGCATGAACTAAAGATTTGCTCCAGCCAAAATAAAAAACCGATGTTCTTTCCCTTTATGGAAAACAACATCGGTTTTATCTCTATACAAAGCGATTATTACTCAGACAACTTATCGCCAGTGTTCTTTGTCAGTTTCATCACTTCTGTTCCTCCTTCATCGAGCAATGACAAAGATGATTTATCATCGTTCAACGTAAAGCTTGCCACTTTATTAAGAGCCTCCAGAATCGTTCTTTCCGTATCCATATCCGGACATGCCATCATGGTAGAAATCATCTGAGAGAATTTCAGCGAATTAGCCTTGTTGCCTTCTTGTGTAAACCCACCGTTTACAATGTTACAACTGGCATTTCCATGTACCGTTTTCTCCTCTACGTTGAATGCCAGGAAAGGAGTTTTTTCCTGTTTGCCCAATTCTGTACCATTCACCGACGAAATGATCCACTCACCTGCCAGGTCATTCACAGACACGTCAGGAACTTGCCGTTTTTCCAAACTGATGACTGTATTGCCATCGGCATCGGTCAAAGCCACGCCATCTGCTGTTTCCGCATAGCCGTTCACCTTATTCAATGCCCCAATCACCTTATTCTCAATATCCATATCCGGACACATCATACGAGATGTAGCCACTTGAGTAAAATGAATAACGCCCGGCTTCAGTGAATCCAGCACCAAAGTTCCCATCATATTATTACATCCGGCATTACCATAAATACGCTTAGCTTCCACATCCATGCCGATATAAGGCATATCACTTGCATTTATCTTTTCGCCATCTACGGCCACAATGTTCCACTCGCCTGCCAAATCTACTTTCGGCATGTTCTTACTACTGCTGCATCCAGTCATCGCCATCATCAAAGCTCCTGTACAAACAGCAGTTACTCCCCAAAACTTCGTCTTCATATCAGTCATATTTATATTAAAAAATCAAATCCATTAACTTAAAATATTACAAATCTCTTGCTTAAATAACAAAGATGGCATCAAATAGTTTACCAAAACCAACTTTATCTATTACAAAAATACGGATATAATCGGAATACTGCATGAGGTTTTAGAAAATTTCTTATCTTTGCATATTGAACGGTAACGTTTACCGGGCATTTAAGATTATAATTAAGATAAATGAGTAAAGTATTAATTATCGGTGCAGGCGGTGTAGGTACCGTTGTTGCACACAAAGTGGCTCAGCATCCTGAAGTATTCAGCGAAGTGATGATTGCCAGCCGCACCCAGTCAAAATGTGACGCGATTGTAAAAGCAATCGGTAATCCCAACATCAAAACCGCTAAGGTAGATGCAGACAATGTAGACGAACTGGTGGCTTTATTCAATGGTTTTAAACCCGAAATCGTTATTAACGTAGCTCTTCCTTATCAGGACCTGACCATCATGGAAGCTTGTCTGAAATCCGGCGTAAACTATCTGGATACGGCAAACTATGAGCCGAAAGACGAAGCTCACTTCGAATACAGTTGGCAATGGGCATACAAGAAACGCTTTGAGGAAGCTGGCCTGACCGCAATCTTGGGATGCGGATTCGACCCGGGAGTAAGTGGTGTCTATACGGCTTATGCTGCCAAACATCACTTCGATGAAATCCAATATCTGGATATCGTCGACTGTAATGCAGGAAACCATCATAAGGCATTTGCTACAAACTTCAATCCGGAAATCAATATCCGCGAAATTACCCAGAACGGACGTTATTATGAAAACGGCAAATGGATTACAACCAAACCGCTGGAATTCCATAAGGACTTGACTTACCCGAACATCGGTCCGCGCGATTCTTACCTGTTGTATCACGAGGAGCTGGAATCATTGGTCAAGAATTTCCCGACCATCAAACGCGCACGCTTCTGGATGACGTTCGGACAGGAATACCTGACTCACTTACGTGTCATTCAGGATATCGGTATGGCAAGCATCGAGCCTATCAACTATAATGGAATGGAAATCGTTCCGTTGCAGTTCCTGAAAGCTGTATTGCCTAACCCGCAGGATCTGGGCGAGAACTACGATGGAGAAACTTCTATCGGTTGCCGTATCCGTGGCGTAAAAGATGGAAAAGAACATACTTATTATGTATATAACAACTGTTCACATCAGGCTGCTTACAAGGAAACAGGCATGCAGGGCGTAAGCTATACTACAGGAGTACCTGCCATGATTGGTGCCATGATGTTCCTGAAAGGCTTATGGAAACGTCCGGGTGTATGGAATGTAGAAGAATTTGATCCGGATCCGTTCATGGATGCTCTGAATAAATACGGACTGCCCTGGCACGAAGTATTCGATGGCGACCTAGAACTTTAATACTCTCTCTGGAAATTACGGGTAATTTATTTTATCCGACATGTATTTTATCTAATAAAAATAAGAATGTGATGTAAAAAGGTATACATCACATTCTTATAGTCTTTACCGGTTTTATCCGGATTTCACCGGCAATCCCGGATAAAGGCATCTCATTCAACGATTTAAACAGAAACATTTTTCACTCTATTTATTTATGAATGTAGGAGATAAAGCCCCCGAAATATTAGGCCTAAACGAAAAAGGAGAAGAAATCCGTTTGAGCGATTACAAAGGGAAAAAAGTTGTTTTGTACTTTTATCCCAAAGATATGACTTCTGGTTGTACGGCACAGGCATGCAACCTGCGTGATAACTATGCGGCACTTCGTGAAGCCGGATATGAAGTGATCGGCGTAAGCATCAACGACCAGAAATCACACCAGAAATTTATAGAAAAGAACAATCTTCCGTTTACCCTGATTGCTGATACAGAACAGAAACTGGTACAGGAATTCGGCGTATGGGGAGAGAAAAGCATGTATGGAAGAAAATACATGGGAACGTTCCGTACAACCTTCATCATCAATGAAGAAGGCGTCATCGAACGCATCATTTCCCCGAAAGAAGTGAAAACCAAAGATCATGCAGCACAGATTTTGGGATAATTGGGAGAAATTTATTACTTTTACCCCAAACCCAATTCTTGACATATAAAAATATCTGATATGGCGAAAAAAGATGAATTAGCATTCGAAGGAGGAGTTGACACTCCTCAACCTAATAACAATAACAGTGAAAAACTGAAAGCCCTTCAAGCCGCAATGGACAAGATAGAAAAAAGCTTCGGAAAAGGCTCTATCATGAAAATGGGCGATAATCATGTGCAGGAAGTTGAAGTAATACCTACTGGCTCAATCGCACTCAATGCGGCACTCGGCGTAGGCGGCTACCCTAAAGGGCGTATCATCGAAATATATGGTCCGGAATCTTCCGGTAAAACGACTTTGGCTATCCATGCCATTGCCGAAGCACAAAAGGCAGGAGGTATTGCCGCCTTTATCGATGCCGAGCATGCTTTCGACCGTTTTTATGCAGCCAAACTGGGCGTAGACATTGACAATCTGTGGATATCACAGCCCGATAACGGTGAACAGGCTTTGGAAATAGCCGAGCAGTTAATCCGCTCGTCTGCCATCGATATCATCGTGATCGACTCTGTTGCAGCTCTGACTCCAAAGGCTGAAATTGAAGGCGATATGGGAGACAACCGAGTAGGATTGCAGGCACGACTCATGTCACAAGCACTGCGTAAACTGACTTCCGCTATCAGCAAGACAAATACAACCTGTATTTTCATCAACCAGTTGCGTGAGAAGATTGGTGTCATGTTCGGAAATCCCGAAACCACTACTGGAGGTAACGCCTTGAAATTCTATGCTTCTGTACGTCTGGATATCCGTAAAGGCCAGCCTATTAAAGATGGAGAAGACGTCATCGGTAACCAGACTCGCGTAAAAGTGGTAAAGAATAAGGTAGCTCCCCCGTTCAGAAAAGCAGAATTCGATATTATGTTCGGTGAAGGTATTTCCCGCAGCGGGGAAATCATAGACTTGGGAGCCGAACTCGGTATCATCAAGAAAAGCGGATCATGGTACAGCTACAACGATACCAAGCTGGGACAAGGACGTGATGCTGCCAAGCAGTGTATCCAGGACAACCCCGAACTGGCAGAAGAACTGGAAGGGCTGATCTTTGCAGCGCTGAAAGATAAAGAATAACACAAAGAGGGTATAATTATGAAACTAGCACACACACTCCTCGCCGTCTGCTTATGCCTGACTGCGATAACAGGATTTGCCCAAAAGGCAAAAAATAGTCCTTTCTTTCGTTTCGCAACAAAAGCCGAAGCACAGATGCTTATTACGGACATCGACCAGTACACCAACGGCTGGAATCAGTTTGACATAAATGTCCGGATGCAAAGTAATGAAGGGCGAAAGTCACAACTGCTGACATTGGCCATGAGCTGTGTCCAGAACTGGAGCGATCAAGACAAAAAAAAGGTAACAGACGCATTTAATGCGATTATCGCAGCCATCAAAAAGCAAAAGCTAACCTTGCATTACCCAGACGAAATCATCCTGGTGAAGACATCCATGCAGGAAGAAGGAGGAGCAGATGCCTACACACGTAAAAACTGGATGGCGCTAAGCGAAGATGTGCTGAACAATGCGCAAGACGCACAGTTGAAACAGCTGATTGCACATGAATTGTTTCATATTATAACCCGTTACGATCAGACTTTCAGAAAAGCGGTATATCAGACAATAGGCTTTACGGTACTGGATCGTGAAATGATTTTCCCTACAGACCTCATGGAAAAACGAATTTCCAATCCAGATATCAGCCGTTACGACAGCTATGCACCTTTTACTGTAAACGGTAAGACACAAAACTACACCATGGTAACCTATACCGACCGACCCTATGAAGGAGGCGGACTCTTCGATTATATGAAATTCGGACTTGTTCCTCTGAACGAGCACTTTGTTCCAGTTCAGGAAAACGGTAAGACAGTGATTGTTCCCATAGAACAGGCGGAAGATTTTTACGAAAAAATAGGGAAAAACACCGAATATGTTATCAATCCGGAAGAAATTCTGGCCGACAATTTTGCCTATATGATTATGGGGAAAAAGGATCTGCCGAATCCGGAAGTAGTCAACCGTATCAGAGAGGTTCTGAAATAATAAGTCTGATACAGACCATAACCCCATATACCGGTTTTATGCTTTGTTCCATCCATGGAAATACAATGCATAGAACCGGTTTTTTAGTGCCCTCACCTCTGCCGTAAGGGGAACAACCCATCATGAAATTCAAAAAAAATTTGTACAAATTTTCAAAAAACATCGAGAGAAATTACACAAAAGATGCCGAGATTTTCTTCTGTATCCGTCATTTTTCCCGTAAATAAAAAAAGAATCATGCTTTTTTGCCCTTCACACCCTTCACCTAAGACAAAAAGTAATCTTTCCACTACAAGGAGGTGCGGTTATTTTTACTTTCTCTAACACTATGTGAAGGGCGTGAAGGGCAAGTCACAAGCATTTTTCACTGCCAGTATGACAAAATTTAGTATTTTTGCAGCAAAATTGCCCGATTCTCAGCTCGGGCACGAAATTTGTACGCGATACTCACGTATATTATTATAAAGAAAATAAAAATAAAAACATATAACATCATGACAACAAAAAATCATCATTCACAAGAAGAGGAAGAAGTGTTGAAGCAACAGGCTGAAGCATCGGAAAAGAACGAAGCACAAGCCGAAGAAGCTCAGGGCACAAAAGAACAGGCTGAAGAACTAACAGCCGAACAGAAGCTGGAAAAAGAACTGGAAGAAGCGAAAAAGACAATCGAAGAGCAAAAAGACAAATACCTGCGTCTTTCAGCAGAATTCGATAACTACCGCAAACGTACCATGAAGGAAAAGGCCGAACTGATCAAGAACGGCGGCGAGAAAGCTATCAGCGCCATCCTTCCGATTCTCGACGATTTGGAACGCGCTTTGCAGAATATGCAGAAAGCTGACAATGTACAGTCTATGTACGAAGGTTTGGATCTGATATTCCAGAAGTTCCACAAAGTTCTGGCACAGGAAGGCCTTCAGAAAATGGAACCGGTAGGGGAAACATTCGATACCGACTACCATGAAGCAATCGCACTGGTTCCGGCACCGGACGAAGCCCAGAAAGGAAAGGTTTTGGACTGTGTTCAAACCGGATATAAATTGAATGATAAAGTAATTCGTCACGCAAAAGTTGTTGTAGCACAGTAATTCCTAATCCTCGTTTATTATGGCAAAAAGAGACTATTATGAAGTGCTGGGTGTCGACAAGTCAGCTTCAGCAGATGAAATAAAGAAAGCATACCGTAAAAAAGCCATCCAGTATCACCCCGACAGAAATCCGGGTGACAAGGAGGCAGAAGAAAAGTTCAAAGAAGCAGCCGAGGCTTACGAAGTCCTCAGTAATCCTGACAAACGAGCACGTTACGACCAGTTCGGACATGCAGGTGTAGATGGAACAGCTGGTGCAGGCGGTTTCGGAGGATTTGGCGGACAAGGTATGTCTATGGATGATATATTCTCCATGTTCGGCGATATATTCGGCGGACACGGTGGATTTGGAGGTTTCGGCGGAGGCGGTTCTCAGACACGCCAGCGTAAATTCCGTGGTTCAGACCTGCGTGTAAAAGTAAAATTGAACCTGAAAGAGATCTCCACGGGAGTAGAAAAGAAATTCAAACTGAAAAAATATGTACAGTGCTCACATTGCCATGGTACAGGAGCCGAGGGCGACGGTGGAGTGGAAACTTGTCCTACCTGTCACGGAACGGGAAGTGTTACACGCACCCAGCAGAGCATCTTCGGTATGATGCAGACTCAGACTGTTTGTCCTCAGTGCGGCGGCGAAGGTAAAATCATCAAGAACAAATGTAAGGAATGCGGTGGTGAAGGTATCGTATACGGTGAAGAAGTGGTAACCGTCAAGATTCCGGCAGGAGTAGCCGAAGGCATGCAGGTTACCATGAACGGTAAAGGTAATGCCGGCAAGCACAACGGTGTTCCGGGTGACCTGCTGGTTCTCATCGAAGAAGAAAAACATCCAGAACTGATCCGTGATGAGAGTGACCTGATCTACAACCTGCTTCTGAGTGTTCCGACCGCTGCTTTGGGAGGTACTGTAGAAATACCTACCATCGACGGAAAAGCCAAGATCAAAATCGAGCCGGGAACTCAGCCGGGTAAGGTACTTCGTCTGCGCGGCAAAGGTCTGCCGAATATCAACAGTTACGGTTACAGCACCGGAACGGGCGACCTGTTGGTAAACGTAAGCGTATACATCCCCGAAACATTGAGTAAGGAAGAACGTCAGGCACTTGAAAAATGGCAGGAATCAGAAAGCTTCAAGCCCAACATGAGCCTGAAAGAAAAAATCTTCAAGAAATTCAGAAGTCTGTTCGATTAAACATCAGCAACTTCTTTCCATAAGGGTACAGCCTAGCAACAATCAGATACAAACGTTGCTGCGCTGTACCCTTTTTTCATACAAATCTCCGTTAATCTGCGTTAATCTCTGTTGCAGTCAGAACTGTACTTCGCAGAATTCTGTATCTTTGATACGAGCCATTACAAAAAAATATAAACAGATGAAACAATTATATATTCTACTATTATTTACCGTTCTGTTTCCACTTACCGCAGTTTCACAAACAGAAAAGCAGCAAGACATAGCAGCCACAGAAACCGAAATTCCGGCTGCTACCGAAACGGGAAGCACGCTCAGCACAACAACAGACAGCCTGAGCGTCCCTCTTTCCTCCCCCATTCCACAACCGGGATTCATTGCTCCTTTTGGCATGTACGGCATTACCCCGTTCGATTATGGCTACGCCACATGGCAGCTTCATAAAGGACTCAACGCTTCCATCGGACTGAATCTGACCTTCAGTCCCAGCCGATATGCACCTTCGGGTGTAGGATTCGGACAGGATGCTACCTTCATGTACGCTATTCCTGTAACCGACCGTCTTAGTGTAGCCGGAGGACTTTATGCCAGCAACATGGACTGGGGATTCCTTCGCTACCACACAGTAGGTATTGCCGGAGTGGCGGCCTATAAACTGACCGACCGAATCAGCATCTACGCCTACGGAAACAAATCTTTCACCCCTAAACGCTCTCCCTACTATTACCCCCTCCCCAACTATGCCCCTGACCGCATAGGCGGCATGATCAACTTCAAGGTAGGCGAAAGCAGTTCGTTCAGCATAGGCATAGAGGGTCGAAAAAATGATTATCCCTGGTGGTACTGATAAATTATGTCAATAAATAAATTAACTTTGCATAGTTAAAAAACATCATAAGCGCAATGACATATCAGGAAACTCTCACATATTTATACAACAGCGCCCCTCTGTTTCAGCATGTAGGGAAGGCTGCATACAAAGAAGGATTAGAAAACACACTGGCACTCGATGAATATTTCGGACATCCGCATCGTAAATTCCGCACAATTCACGTAGCGGGCACAAACGGAAAAGGCTCTTGTTCGCATACCCTTGCCGCCATTCTTCAGTCGGCAGGCTACCGCGTAGGACTCTATACTTCTCCCCATCTGGTCGACTTCCGCGAGCGCATCCGCATCAACGGAGTTCCCGTTTCACAAGAATTTGTCGTTGACTTCGTCGACAAGCACCGCTCCTTTTTTGAACCCCTCCATCCCTCATTCTTCGAACTGGCTACAGCCATGGCATTCCATTACTTCGCCACTCAGCAAGTCGATGTTGCTGTCATCGAAGTAGGACTTGGCGGACGACTGGACTGTACCAATATTATTCATCCCGACTTGTGCCTCATCACCAATATCAGCTTCGACCATGTACAGTTCTTAGGAAATACGCTGGCTAAGATAGCAGGTGAGAAAGCAGGAATCATCAAGCCCTCTGTACCAGTCGTCATTGGTGAGACCACTCCTGAGACCAAACCCGTATTCCAGCAGAAAGCAGCCCAAGTCAACGCCCCTATCTTCTTTGCAGAGGAAGAACACCCGTTGCTCAGTGCCCTGCACGATGAATCAGGAAACTATGTCTATCAGACTACCCGTTACCATGATCTGAAAGGTGAACTGGGTGGAATCTGCCAAGAAAAAAACACCAATACACTGCTTACTGCCCTCCCCCTGCTCGAACAACAAGGCTACCATATAACCGAAACTGATATCCGAAACGGATTTGCCCATGTATGCGAACTGACAGGCTTGATGGGACGCTGGCAGAAACTTTCCAGTCATCCTACTATCGTATGCGATACGGGACATAACGTAGGAGGCATCCAGTACATCGTAAAACAACTGTCTTTCCAGAAATACAAACAACTGCATATCGTCATGGGAATGGTAAACGATAAAGACATCAGCGGCGTACTCGCCATGCTCCCCAAAGATGCCATTTACTATTTCACTCAAGCAAGCGTACAGCGTGCCCTGCCGGCCGAAAAAGTAAAAGAACTGGCAAGTTCATACGGACTGTCGGGGAATGCCTATCCCGATGTCAAGACAGCCGTCGAAGCCGCACAGAAGCGAGCCGATGCCGATGACTTTATTTTTGTCGGCGGAAGCAGCTTTATTGTTGCCGATTTGCTTTCTACATGTTTCCCGGTAGAATAAAATAACAGATTTGTTTGTGTATTTTGAATAAAATCTTTTTATTTGCATACATTTTATACCTATAAATAGAGAAACAATATATACTCGAAAATATGAATAACACATTTTATCACGAAAATAACCTTTGCGGCCTGAAAAGAGCCGACTTCCAGAAGAACATTGGAGGCAAAGAAACCGATTTGTTTATCCTGACAAACGACAACGGCGCCGAAATGGCAGTGACCAACTATGGAGGAGCTCTCCTCGCCATCATGGTACCCGACAAAAACGGCAAGTTGGCAAACGTTGTACAAGGACATGACAACATCGAAAGCGTAATCAACAGTCCGGAACCTTTCCTTAGCACACTGGTGGGCAGATACGGCAACCGAATAGCGAAAGGCACCTTCCAGCTCGACGGAAAAGAATACAAACTCACCATCAACAACGGGCCCAATTCATTACACGGAGGACCGACAGGTTTTCATGCACGCGTATGGGATGCCGAACAGACCAGCAAGCAGAGCCTGAAACTCCATTACCTTTCGGCCGACGGCGAAGAAGGATTCCCCGGGAACCTCGATGTCACTGTGGTATATACCTTTACCAACCAGAATGAATTTATCATTACTTATACGGCAACGACCGACAAACGTACAATTGTCAATCTTACCCACCACGCATTTTTCAGTCTTTCCGGTCTGGCAACTCCTACCGCCAGCGTAGAAAACAATATCGTCACTCTCAACGCTGACTTCTACACTCCTATGGATGAAGTATCTATCCCTACAGGAGAGATTCTGAAAGTAGAAGGCACTCCAATGGATTTCCGTACTCCTCACACCGTAGGCAGCCGCATCAACGAGCCATTCCAGCAGTTGGTATACGGAGCCGGATACGACCACTGCTATGTCATCAACAAGCGTGAAGCAGGAACACTTGTCTTTGCAGCCAAATGTGTTGAACCAACAAGCGGACGTACACTGGAAGTTTATACCACAGAACCGGGTGTACAAGTATATACAGCCAACTGGCACAGCGGTTTTGCTGGCTGGCACGGAGCTACTTTCCCTGCTCGCAGCGCCATTTGCTTCGAAGCACAGCACTTCCCCGACACTCCCAATAAGGGACATTTCCCGTCGGCAGCCCTCAACCCTGGCGAAGTCTACCATCAGGTAACCGTCTATAAGTTCGGTACTGAAAAATAAAGTTCAAATACCAAGAAAACTAACCTAATTTATTAACCCAATATTTTTCAATTAAACCATGAATCAACAAAAACAGAATGGCAATCTCATCGCAATTATTACGATGTTCTTTCTTTTTGCGATGATCTCTTTCGTAACCAATCTTGCCGCACCTTTCGGAACAATCTGGAAAAACCAATATGCAGGCGCAAATACCCTCGGTATGATGGGAAATATGATGAACTTCCTTGCATACTTGTTCATGGGTATTCCTGCGGGAAACATGCTTGTAAAGATCGGTTATAAGAAAACTGCCCTTATCGCTATGGCAGTAGGTTTCTTAGGCTTGTTAACCCAGTATATCTCCAGCCTTGTAGGTGCTGATGTAGATGTATTTGCTATGGGTGGATATTACATCAAGCTGAACTTTATCATTTACCTGTTGGGAGCATTCATCTGCGGTTTCTCAGTATGTATGCTGAACACAGTTGTAAACCCGATGCTGAACATGTTAGGCGGAGGCGGTAACAAAGGTAACCAGCTCATTCAGGCAGGTGGTGCCCTGAACTCTTTGTCGGGAACCCTTACTCCTCTCTTTGTTGGTGTATTGATTGGAAGTGTAACTCCTCAGACAGCTATGTCGGATGTAGCTCCGCTGCTCTTCATCGCTATGGGCGTATTCATCTTCACATTCATCATCATTTCGTTTGTTTCCATCCCTGAACCTCACTTGCGTAAAGGCAAAGTAGAAAAAGAAAAATTCTCTCACAGCCCTTGGAGCTTCCGTCACACCGTACTCGGCGTAATTGGTATCTTTATCTATGTAGGTATTGAAGTAGGTATTCCGGGAACTTTGAACTTCTATCTGGCCGACTCTACTGAAAAAGGTGCAGGTTTGCTGACCGACGGTGCAGCTATCGGTGGAGCCATTGCCGCAATCTATTGGTTGCTCATGCTGGTAGGCCGTCTGGCAAGTAGCGTTATCAGCGGTAAAGTATCCAGCCGTGTACAGCTCATCGTTGTATCAACCGTTGCTATCTGTTTTATCCTCATAGCCATCTTCACTCCGAAAGAAGTAACCGTTTCCATGCCGGGCTATAGCGCCGACAACGGTTTCCAGATGGCATCCGTACCTTTGAGTGCCCTGTTCCTCGTACTCTGCGGACTCTGCACCTCAGTAATGTGGGGAGGTATCTTCAACCTGGCAGTAGAAGGACTCGGCAAATACACCGCACAGGCTTCCGGTATCTTCATGATGATGGTAGTAGGTGGTGGTATCCTGCCACTGTTACAGCAGTTCATCTCCGACTCAGCCGGCTACATGAACAGCTACTGGCTCATCATCGCCATGTTGGCATACCTGCTGTTCTACGGATTGATCGGTTGCAAGAATGTAAACAAGGATATCCCTGTAGATTGATAGACTGATATAACTAGAACAACAATATTAACCTTTAAAGCTTATACCATTATGGATATAGAATATGTAAGAAGCCGTTTCATCAAACACTTCGACGGCACAACGGGAAGCATTTATACTTCTCCGGGACGTATCAACCTGATTGGAGAACATACCGACTATAACGGCGGTTTTGTTTTCCCCGGAGCAGTAGATAAAGGTATCATGGCAGAAATCAAGCCCAACGGAAAAGATAAAGTCTGTGCCTATTCCATCGACCTGAAAGACTATGTAGAATTTGGTCTGAACGAAGAAGATGCTCCCAAAGCAAGCTGGGCACGCTATATATTCGGCGTATGCCGCGAAATGATCAAGCGCGGAGTAGACGTAAAAGGCTTCAATACCGCTTTTGCAGGCGATGTACCCCTGGGAGCCGGAATGTCTTCTTCAGCTGCCCTCGAGTCGACTTACGCATTTGCCCTGAACGACCTGTTCGGCGACAACAAGGTCGACAAGTTCGAACTCGCCAAAGTAGGTCAGGCTACCGAACACAACTACTGCGGTGTGAACTGCGGTATCATGGACCAGTTTGCATCCGTATTCGGCAAGGAAGGCAGCCTGATGCGCCTCGACTGCCGTTCACTGGAATACCAATACTTCCCCTTCCGTCCGGAAGGCTACCGTCTGGTACTGGTAGACTCAGTTGTTAAGCACGAGCTCGCATCTTCAGCCTACAACAAGCGCCGCCAGAGCTGCGAAAACGTAGTGGCAGCCCTCAAGAAGAAATACCCGCAAGTAGAATTCCTGCGCGACTGCACCCTCGACATGCTGAACGAAGTAAAAGCAGAAGTTAGCGAAGAAGACTACAAACGTGCTGAATACGTCATCGAAGAAATCCAGCGTGTACTCGACGTATGCGACGCTCTGGAACGCAACGACTACGAAACTGTAGGACAGAAGATGTACGAAACCCACCACGGTATGAGCAAACTATACGAAGTAAGCTGCGAAGAACTCGACTACTTGAACGACATTGCTTTCGATTGCGGCGTAACCGGTTCACGCGTTATGGGAGGCGGTTTCGGCGGCTGCACCATCAACCTGGTAAAGAATGAACTCTACGAAACATTCATCATCACAGCCAAGGAACGCTTCAAAGAAAAATTCGGACGCAGCCCGAAAGTATACGATGTAGTAATCAGCGACGGATCACACAAAGTCTGCTAATGATTAGGGCGATTTCCCTGTTATATTAGCAGGTTTCTAAAGGACTTTCTGATATAACAGATAAAAAATAAAATTTTTCAAATTTAAACTGCACTTCAAAAAGTCAAAAACAAGACTTTTGGAGTGCAGTTTTTTATTCATAAAAGCCGGATAATCAGTCGAAAGAATACACATTTCCAATCGACCATCCCCAACA
>ULSO01002067.1_pt1 | contig 24551 bp, 14 predicted proteins | sample 1956701 | NCBI WGS metagenome assembly ULSO01 (sample SAMEA4835708, study PRJEB28245) | human gut metagenome | biome: gut microbiome; material: fecal sample | place: Denmark | collected 2008 | reverse complement strand
ACCAGCACGGGGCGGTCGAAGGTAAAGTCAATGTATGCGCCGCGGGCGCCCGCCTTGACCTCTTTCAGCATTGCGGGAGATGTGGAGACCATGCTCATATTGACATCCAGATGCGCCGGAGGAACATCCAGCTCGATGCTCTCTACCGTGTAGTAGCCGTCCTTTTCAAAGACAACCTTCCACTTGCCGATGAGAACATCCCAGCCGTATTTGCCGTCCGCGCCCGAAATATTCGGGTTCGGACCTTCTCCGTGCGCCTCGGAATCCCACTGAACCCACTCGCCGCTTGCCGTATCAAGGTAATAGACCGTTGCACGCACGCCCTCGAGGAGATTTCCCTCTATACCCTCGAAAATATAGCCCGAGGGGTCGATATGATATGATAGCTCATACGGCAATTCTGCGTTGCGCGGGAATGTGGTGCCGTCCCAACCATACGTCATGATGAGCACAAGCGCCCTCTCGTGTTCTTCCATCTCGATTCTGAGGTTTTCCAGAGCTATTTCCGTTTCGAGCATGTTTCTGAAGTGTATGTTTTCGCGGTTCAGTCTGGCGATTTCCTTGTACTTGGCTTCGATATCCGATTCCATATTGCCGCGCCAGATGTCAAACAATCCGAAGGCAACGCCTGCCACAGGGTGTGCCATTCCGGCGGCGGTTTCGATTGCCGTGTACAAATAGGAATCTGACTTCATATCAAGGTAATCCTGCCGCTGTTCGTTTGTCAGGTATTTCATCCAGTCCTTGTTGCCTATATAGTCGCCGTGTGCCGCGTTGAGAACGTCAGCCGTGCCCTTCACGGTGAAGAAGTCGCTTGCAGCCGATACCACCGGAGAAGAAGCGGCAAGCTGTCCCACACTGCCTATGGCACCGCCGATGGCGGATGCCGCCTTGGAAACAACCGCCGGTATACCCGCCGCCGATACGCTTTCTTCCCCGAATTCGGGAAGTAGCAGCTCATAATTATCGGAGGTTGTGTACATTGAGATTATGCCCTTGTCTTTATTCACGGCAAATCCGTTTGTCACCTTGCCGAGATATTCATTGCCGTTCATTATGGCAACGGAATATTCGCCGTCGGTATTTTTGATTCCGCCGAAGATAAAGTAGTTCTGTATGGTTCCCAGAAGCTCGCCCTTTTCATTATATATATTATAAGCGGGGTAGTAGAGCTTCATTTCGTCGCCGAGCAGAGCCTTCAGGTCATCATCGGTTATTTTATTGCCGCTGAGGACGAGCTTTTCATATTCCGCCCAGATGCGGTAGGTTTCCTCAAGCGTCCAGCCGTTGGTGGGAGCCACGGTTTCCATTGTCCAGCCCTCGGGAAGTCCGTTGTCGCCCTTGTCTGCCCTGTCCTTGGAGGAAGCATAGGTTTTAGCCAGATCCTTGATCTGCATCGTGGGCATTCCCTCATAAGGACGCGCCGCGACAAGCTCATAAACTATGTTAAATTCCTTTGGCGGGTTGAGCATGTCGCCGAGCACTCCCGTTCCGGTGTAACAGCCCAGCTCCTCGTCGTATTCCAGCTTGATGGCGAAGTTTTTGCAGTTTTCGGGAACATCCGCCACCGCATATACGTTGTAAACCTCTTTCGGCTTATCAAACCATGCGCGGAAGGTGAAAATGTCCGTGCCGTTCCAGTCAAGCGCGAAATTTTGGCTTTTCTGATTTGCGTATGCAATCCTGTCCTCGCGGCTTGTGATAGTCGCATAGTGCATCGGAGAGGTTTTGATGCTATTTCCCTTGTTATAATTCCATTTCTGCAGAACGGGCGCATCGTAATACAGGCGTATATCGTGGCTCACTTCCTGCATCACTGTCTCGCCTGCGCCGTTTTTGTGTTTGTACTTCAGCTCTGCCTTATAGGTATGCGGGTAGCTTTCCGGCTCGCTCATCGGGATGGGCAAAAAGCCTATGCCCGTGGATTTGTCATACAAGCCGTACTCGGCAAGGAAGTAGGAGGAGAGCCAATAGCATTGATTTTCCGCATCGTATGTTGAAGCAAACGAGCTGGTGAAGCCGACCGATTTGGATTTTGTTCTCATTCGTAAGCTGCGGTTTAAATACACTACCTTGATATACTGTGTATCGAGATATGTCACGGCACCGTCCACATTCAGCGCAACGGCAAAATCGTCGGTGGTCGATTTGAAGGTGACCCATTTACATTCAAATGACTTGTAGGAGCTGCCGTTTGAAAAGGCGGTGTACTCGGCATTTTTGTAGTCCTCTGCCGAATAGTCAGGCTTGTAATAGGACTTTGTAGGGTCGAGCCTGTCATACTCCGTGGAGGTCGTTTTACGGCTGAAGGGATCTGCATATACGTGACGCTCCAGCCCCCAGTATGCGCCGAAGGTTGTGCCGAGAGTGTAATAGAAGATGCTGTGCGCCGGCTGGGTAGTTCCGTATCCGAGCAGATGTGCGCTGCCGCTCTCTGTCAGCCGCTTGTTGAACATCACCTCATTGGAGCTTACCTGCGTCGGCATGCTGTAGGTGAACACCGTGTTTTCAATCTCGCGGATAAACTGCAGGCTTCGGTTGCCCTGCGGCGTGATGATATGGCACAGGATGCGATTATCCGCCTTCAGATCCGCCTCGGAGATGCGGAAGGATATGTTGTGCGTATTCTTTCCTTTTGCAAGACTGAGCTCACCCGACGCCTGATTTTCACCGTCGAGCGTAATATCATACGCTCCCGCAGGCAGCCGGATCAGGCTTTGATAATAGTTTGCTCCATTCTGGGTGAATCGGACGAGATAGCTTCCGTCCGCTTGTTGCTTTACTGATTTGATATTGGTATCCAGTTCGCCGGTATACCGCAGAATACGGTAGATCGGCTCATATTCCGCCGTAAGAACAATCGGCTCGGGATGCGCAACGGTGATGTCAAGCTCATATTTTGCAACGTTCTTTTCTCCTGAAATGCTATCCCAATAAGAATATGCAGACATAACGGTGTTATCAATATTTCCTATCCACGCTCCGAACACCGTAGTCGGAGAAAGCGGTTCTTTGACATAAAAACGGAGTGAACCGTTGTTCCAATCCAGCAATTCTCCTGTGGAACTGTCAAAAGCTCTCAACACGGCATGCTCATGCTCATTTCCGTCTTTATCCTTCAGAATGAACTTAAATTTGCTCTGATATCCGAGTTGGAAGGATTTTTCGTGTGGCGAAAGGTCATCAAGGATCCATTCCGCGCAGTATGTGCCGAGATATTTCAATGATTCGGAAATATCCTTTGTCGAATAGGGACGAACGATCACGCGCTGTCCGTCTGCCAGCTTCGGAATTTCGATCGATGGAAATTGACCGCTGATGGTTGTATACAGGATCGGCGTATCTCCGATCATCAGGAACACATCGGAAAGCGGAATTGTTTGCCCGATAAGGTCGACAGGTAGTTTTTTCAACCTGTAGTATTCCGTTTTTGAGACGTCGATTTTGAATACCGTTTCTACGGTTTCCTTATTCAGAGCGAAGGTCTGAACCGCGGGAAGCGATTTCAGCAGCTCGTATTTTTCCTGCGCGGTTGCTTTCTTCCAATAAAATTCTGCCGATTCTGAAGGCAATGCGAGTAGCTTTGCTCCGGATGCCACACTATCGGAAGGAACTTCTCCATAGACCTCCTCGAATTGCGGCGCTCCGTCCTTCAAATAATAAACAAAGATCAAATGATTTCTACCCTGATAATCCATACGGATTTTTATATTAGAAGTAACAGACAGCGTGTATTCGCTTGCCTCGGAGCAATCCAACTGCCAAAAGTTTTTGCCGGATATGTCCCATGTCAGATTTCCGTTGGCTCCACTCAGGTATACCGAAAGCCGCTTTTCGTTTTTGTCGGAAAATACGGCGTCTGCTTCCAGAATACCGTCTGCACCGAGCGTGTATTCAAGGCTTGCGAAGGTCGTTGAGATTTTAACGGTAGCACCCTCAGGGGAATATCCCGAGGTATCGGTGAAGTGCAGTTTGACTCTCTGCGACATCGCTTTTTGAGATTGAATCTGCCCCGTAAATTCCGTGCCTCTGAAGCTGAAGCTTTGAGGGAAAATATATCTGCCGTCCTTGTATGCGGCATCGATGGTGACATAATAGCTTCCGGCTGTGAGTGTCTGCATGGGCAAGGTGACCTCGCCGCTTGCATCCAGCCTGAATTTCAGCCTGTCGCCCTTGCCGCTGAGAACGCCTGTTACGCCGTCCAGAGAGCCTTCAAAGGTAAATTTCAGGCGTACCTCTTCCTTTACCGCCTCCTCAAGCGTCGCTTCAAAGGAGGTTTCGGGCTTCATCAGCATGAATGTGAAGGTCTGATAAGGTATTTTTGTCGTGCGCTCGCCCGCTTCATTATAAAGCGTGACATCTTCGATGGTGGCGTATATCCGTTCCGAATTGAGCGGCATGACCGCCACTGTCGCCTCGCCGTTACTGTCAAGCACGGCTTCGTTTCGGAAATATCCGCAGGAAATTCTTACCTTCACTCCGGCAAGGCTACTGCCGCTTGCCGCATTGAATTTCAGCTTGACGGGATAGCTTTCCATTTTGGTAAAAGCAGAGGGCAGAGGGAGAGTATATTCCTTACTGCCGTCCGTGGTGACGGTATACGACGACGGGATATCATAGATATTGCCGTCTTCCTCCGCATACCGCTCTACAACTCTGCCGAGCGTCATGCTGCTGCCGGAGACAAGGAAAGCACTTTCGCCGTCCTTCATCAGGTAGCCGTCCTCGTCGGTACTGCCGTCACAGCGGTACGGCAGGAACAGGATGATGTCCTTCGGCACTTTGAAGCGTACGATTTTGTCAAAGGTGATCGGCGTCAGAACCTTGTTGATGCCTTCACCTACATAAAAGTTGCCGCTTTTGTAAACCTCTCTGCCGTCCAGCAGCAGGGAGAGCGTATATGTTCCTTCGGAAAGGTCGCCGAAGGTGTAGAAGTTTGTTTCGGCTTCCGTATTCACGGCAAGCGTGAATGTTGATTTCTGCGTTTTGTTTCTCAGCACAAGCAGCATTTTTTCTACCGTGCTCTTGGCATAGACGGCGTTGTTTACCGTCATTTCCACAGAAACCTTAGCTGTCATGGAGCAGGGGTAGTCCTCTGCCGCTTTTTCTGCGACCGCGGCACCGTTCTTATATGCCGTTACGGTCACAGACACGATCTCATAGATGCGGCTGAGCCTCCATACACCGTTCCATGCAGTGCCGGCATTGCCGAGGTCGATTTTATCTGTTTGCAGTGTGTCTTTATCGTCCATCGTTCTGTAAACGACGGTTGCTACGGCACTGTCAACGCCCGCTCCGATCGAGGCGCGTATATTGAGCGTGCTTCCGATGATATAGCCGTCACGATTTCGCTCCAGTGAAGCATCAAGCTTATCAATACTCCAGCCGTCCGGTGTTTTTGCCGTGACGGTCATGCTCGCATCGGATTCATTGCCCGCGCCGTCATAGGCTTTTATATAATAGGAATATTCCGTATCGATTGCAAGCCCTTCGTCGGTGAAGGTGCGCTTTGCCGTATCTCTGATAAGCACACCGTCGCGATATATGCGATAGCCCGACACGCGGACGTTATCCGTTGCCCGCGTCCAGCTGAGAGTGATGCTTGTTCCGCTTATCTGCGGTATCACGACAGCGGGAGCGGTGGGCTTTTCCGTATCGGGTGCGCCTGTCGGCTTGCCCATTGCGGAAGCGGCACTGCTGCGCATGCCTGCCGCATTTTCAAAGATTATCTCGTAGGTATAAATTCTGTTGCTGTCAAGATTTGTGTCATTATAGGAGGTATATTCCTCCGTGAGGCAGCCGAGTGTTACTCCGTCGCGGGTAATCCACAGCTTTCCCGTGCCGACGGGAGCATCCCATGCGAGCTTCAGCTCGCCTGCCTCGCCGTTTGTCACCTTGAAGCCGGTGATCGGGCTGACGTAAGAGGGTACGCTCTCGACACTTGCTTCTGCTGTTGCATCCGACGCTCCCTCCAGCTTTGAAACTGCCGAGAAGGTGTAGCTTCCGTATTCGGTAAGCGGCACACTCAGTCTGTATATGCCGTTTGCGGGAAGCGTTACGGGACTCAGCGTCTTTGCGGCGCCGCCCGGCGTCGTGTAGGAAACGCTGACAACAGCACCCGCCTTGCCGCTTATCGTCAGAATAACGTCATCAGCCGCCGCATTCGGGGCAGACAGAGTGACAAAGTGTGCGCTCGGTGCGCCGGATACCTTAAAGGCAAAAGTTGTTTCCTTGGAGGTAAGCGCACTTTCCGTGTCGCCCGCAAAGGAGATGACTGCTTCATATTCGCCGGCTTCGAGCTTTCCGAGATTTATTCCCGTCCAGTCAAAGAACTCTTTTTTCTGCCAGTCGCCGCCTGTTTTGCGGTATTTTATTTCAAGGGGGAACAGCCTGACCTCACCTGTTATGCCCATCTTGGGGTTGCCTCCCGTAACGTGGCGTATATCTGTTATGCGCAATCCGCCCGTGACGGTCGCGTTCAGATCTATGAGAACATCCTGCTCTGCGGTAAATTCGCTCTGCGCGGGTGAGCCGACGAAGGAGTCAATCTCCCGCCCGCTTACGGTAAATTCTGTCTGATTCAGAGGAAGCGTCAGCATGAATACCGTGCCGCTGCCTTCCCACTCGAAGCTGCGCTCCGCAAGCTTTGCATACATTCCCGTGACGCCGCTGTCAAGCATGAACTTCTGAGCTCTGTAAACATACATACTGTTTCCGTCGGAGTTGTCCATTACAATGCCGCCCAGCTCCGGAATCAGGCAAAGCGAGGAGTTGCTGCTGTCATTATTGGATATACTGTATTCCCGGAATTCTTCATCCGCAAGGACTACATTTGTTCCTTCTGCCGCAACATTGACTTCACGGTAGAAAACATAGTATATCTGACTCTTGTCGCTGCCATATACCGAATCCACGCCGCCGACATAGTAGGAGCCGACAGGGATTTTGTCATGGGCACTTGTTGTAAAGGTATGCCCTCCGCAGTTTACAAACAGCAGAGGAGAGTAAACCTGTCTTCCGTTTTGACCCAGATAAACCTTAAGCTCGCCGAATTCCGCATCCGGTTTTGTTATGGTACGGGTGGGATTTGCGGGGTCATATTGGAAATAATCAAAGAACATTATGCTCTCGTCGGAAGATCCGCTGTTATTGCTGAGTCTGACCGGCACAAATACATTCGTGACGTCATCCCAATTTTTTGCATCGAGATAAACGATGTAGGATCCGTCTTCTTCCGCTTTATAGCCGATGGCTGTCGGAGTTTCTGTTTTTCCGTTGCGGACAATGGATATCTGCTCGACCGAAGCATAAGCGGACGTATAGCCCTCGGGAACCTCCAGTCGGAGCGTCATCATTTTATCGAGCTTCACATGGAGTGTTTTCGTCACCGTATTGAACTGATACGGCAGAAAGTCCACATAGGGCGTACCATTAGAGGACAAATCGGTTTTCAGCGCATAGCGGACATTCAGAATGTAGTCACATTCGGCAATCGGCATTTTCGGCCAGCGGTTGATGCCGCCTGCATACAACGTGCCGGGATAATCCTCAACCATGCCGGAATAATAGTCCGTCGTATCTTCCTCATTTGCGCTTTTCATGCTGAATTCGTTGGCTATGCTGTTAAAATACTGATTCGTTGAGGGGGTGGAGTAAGCGCTTTCCAGGATCTCACCGCCGACAAGGATATTGCCCTTGTCGTCTACGGCTTTATGAACAATCGTAGTGTTTTCTCCGTAGCAAAGCGTATCGGTGCCTATGTCAAATTGCGTGATTATTTTTGTAGGATCGAAATCAATGGAATTCATCGTATTGACATCGACCTCTCCGAGAATATGCGTCACATGACAATATCTTCTTATTGTACTTTCTGTTCCGCCGGATGTAACGTATTTACAGCGGATGACATCATATATGCCGACGGCAAGATTCTGCGTTACAGGCGAGAGATATACTGTTTTGATATCTGTCCCGTACAGATTCAGCGACATACCGTCGCTGGCGGAGAGAATACTGCCGTTTGATGCGACGACTGTCCAGAGGTCGCCGTTGCCGAGAGAATCCACCGCGGAAATCGTTATCTCGCGAGCCGCGTCGATATCCTCGGCGAGAGAGATTTCGGTTTTGTTTCCGTCCTGAACGGCGGTCGCAAATATGAGATATCGATTTTTCTCATCTTTGACAAAGAAGCGATGCTCGCCATCCGAAAGGTAGAAGGTTATATCGCCCGCGCTATCGGTACTGCCGATGTCAAGGCTGTCGCTTCCGCAGCAAAGCTTTATATCGGCATAGGAAAGCGTGACCGTACTGCCGCTGAAATGAAGCGTGGTTTTCTGTGCTTCGTCGCCGCCGAGAGAGATTTCCGGAGCAAAAACACTCGTTTTGGTGAAAATCATATCGTCAGTCACAAAGCTGAAGGTCAGCCGTCCGCCGTTTTCATCGAAAAGCTTTTTGTCAACCTCAATTTCGGATGAAGAAGCGCCTCCGACTTTCTGTAAAAACTTTCCCGTATCGGCGTTGTATACGGAAATCTGTCCGGCAATGGCGCTTCCTTCGGGATCGTAAATGCACAGGTTCGCTTTTGTAACCACAAGGCTGTTGCGGATGACAGTTGCATATTCCGAATAGTTATGTACTGTCGTTGCGTCCTTGTTCGCTTCCGCTTCCGCCGCCGTGCGATAGAAAATTTTCAATGTAATGTCGCCGTCTTCTAAACCCGAGGTGTCAAGGGTAAAAATGTACTCCGTCTGCTCCGTTGCCGTTTTCAAAACAGGCTCGGAGGTATACAGCACGGTCCCTTCTCCGTTGTAAACAACGAGCGTTGCATCCTTTGCAAGCGCCGCACCGACGGTAAGCCTTCCTGTAATCTCCACCGTACCTGTCAGCACATTGCGGCATTCAATTCCGCCCTGAATAGTGACGCGTGTCGCTTTCACGGAGCTGATGAACGCCTGTCTGACGCTGTCATCCATGTCCGTCATATTCCTGAAATTGTATACATGATAGTTTTTGTTGTAATATGACACTCCGCCGTGACCGTATGCAAACATGCGCTTGGCGGCGGTGATGGCTTCGGGGTTGGTTCTGCCTCCGAGAAGCGAGAACATGACCGCCGTGTAGCCTGAGATTGCCGCGCAGGATGCGGACGTGCCTGTAAAACGCGCATATCCGCCGCCGGGCTCGGTGGTCAAAAGACTGCTCCCATCGTGTCCGACATAGTTATATCCGGGAACATCACTGTATTTTGCGCAGTAAGAGAACGACTGAATATTTGCGCTCGTATAATATCCGGCGAGAACAGGATAAGCATCCTGAAGATCCGCAGGATAAAATCCGGAGTAGGTCGTACTGCTGTTGTAGCCGGTATCGTTTCCGCCGGCGCAGATTGAGAAAACATTTTGCCGATACGCATCACGGATTGCATTGGCGAGCGCCGTCGGATAATATGACATATTTGCGCCGAAGGACATATTCAGAATATCCGCACCGTTTTCTATAGCCCAATAAATACCGCGCACGACATCGGCAATCTTGCCCTTGCCGTCCTCGCCGAGCACGCGTACGGGTATCAGCTCGAGGGGATATTTACCTGCCATTCCGCAAAAGCCCACGCCGTTGTCCGCTTCGGCTCCGATAAGTCCGGCTACTTTTGTGCCGTGCCCGTTCGCACCGATATCGGAATTTATGCCCTTGGCGATTGCCGCATCATTTATTGCGTCATAGCCCGCAACCACGCGGTTGACAAGGTCCTCATGCGTCGCGTCTATGCCGGTATCCAGCACGGCAACACGCACCGTGTAAAGGGAGCTGAGTCCCGCCTCGTCCGCCATTTTTCCCAGAGTATCGAGAAACGGCGCCGATACGTAAGTATCACTGATTCTCGGGTCGGTGGGTGCGGTTCCGAAATCCTCGGCTATACCCGCCGCCTCAAGTGTGTAGTTATAGGTTACCGACTCAATGTTCGGCATTTTTACATAGCGCACGGCTTCCTCATAGGAGCCGTCCACCAGCAGCATATTGCCGCCGAGCATCCGTCCGCCGTATACCGCCCGGAATACTTCCAGCGCACCTGCACCTGAAAATTCGAGAATCAGTCCGTCGCTGTCTCCCGTCGGATAGCCGACCGCCGAATTTGAGCGGTTTGCGGCTCCCGCTGACATCTGCATCGGAAAGATGCCGAGCAGCATGATAACGCTGAGCAGCAGGCTGATCAGTTTTGTTGCTTTTTTACTCATTGCTTTGTTCCTCTCTGTCATATCGGTTATTGTTGATTATCTTCAGGCATTCGGTTTTTCTTCTGCGGTGAGTCCGTCATGAGAAAGATCAGTCGCGGCAGTACCGTTTCCCTCCATGCGCCGATCTTCGGAACAGATACCTGTCCTTCCAGCTTGCCGTATGGAGTATCCAGAATAAAGAAGCCGTAATTTCCGCGTTCATTGTCCGCCTCACGTTCCATCAGCAGTGTGTACATTGTGCGTCCGTTCTCGCGGTATTCGGATTTTTTGTACTGCGGAAAGTTCACGCACTTTTCGTAGACATCAAGGCAACTCTCAAAACTGATTACATACCGCTTCTGACGGTCGTCGATAAACAGGAAATTGCATCCCCTGTGGTCGGTGTCGAAATGGTAATCGGCATCCGGAATCACAGGGATATAAAACCCGTCGAACATTCTGTAGTCATTTTTGTGCATTTGTTGTCCTCCTTTTTCCGTGTAATGAGCTCACCGAAAACAATTGACTAAATCAACGAAGTATGATATAATAAAAATGATACGTAAAACCTTTGCTTTCGCTTCAGGGTACAGTAACCGTTTTCTATGGCTTTATTATACGGATTTATCCGGATTTGTCCCCATACTTTCCGGCCGAAAGTCGAGGTTTTCAAAAAAATATTTTCATTTTCTCGGGTTCATCCTATACTTTTATAAAAAAAGTATAGGTTTTGACCCGTACGGAGGGCTCTTTATGAAAAAAATGCTTGTGCTGCTGCTCGCACTCACATTTGCTCTTTTATGCTTCTCGGGATGCTCGGAAAGATCGCTCCTTAATCCCAAAAATCCGGTAACGCTGACACTGTGGCATACCTACGGCGAGCAGGCGGACTCCCCGATGAATCGCTTGGTTTCCGAATTCAACAAAACGGTCGGAAAAGAAAAAGGTATTGTCATCAGCGTCAAGCTCATGTCCAGTGCGGGAAAGATCGGAGGTCAGCTTGCCGAAGCGCAAAGCGGTGCACCCGGCGCGCTTGATATGCCGGACCTCTTTTTCTGCCACAACAGCGATGCCGGAAAGCTCGGTGCGAAAAACCTTCTCGATTGGAACGGTTACTTTACAAATGAGGAGCGCGCCGGTTTTGTGCCGGACTTTCTTGCCGACGGCATGATTGATGAGCGGCTCGTTATTTTTCCCGTGTCCAAATCAACACATGTTCTGTACATAAGCAAGCGTGAGTTTTCGCGCTTTGCCGCTGCAACGGGCGCGACCTACAGCGACCTTGCTACATGGGACGGCTTTTTCCGTACTGCGGAAAAGTATTATGAGTATTCCGGCAAGCCCTTCTGCGCCTTTGATTATGTACAGCGCGCAGTAGAGCTGAATGCTATCGAAAAAGGGGCGAAGCCCGAAGAGCTTTACAAAGACGGCTACTATGATTTTGACAATGCCACGCTGAAGGCTTCCTATATGCAGTTTGCCAAGGCACTTGCCAAGGGGCATATCATGATTGCCGAGCTGTATTCAAATACTCATGTTATGACGGGTGACGTGCCCTGCGGTGCCGGCTCATCTGCGGCTGTCATGTATTACAACGATACAGTTACATACCCGGACAACACCTCGGAGCCGCTGGATCTGAAAATCCTGCCGCTTCCGCAGAATGAAAATTGTCCGAAGTATGCAACGCAGGCGGGCGTCGGGCTTTGCGCCTACAGAACCACCAATCAGAAAGCGGAAGCCGCTTCGGTTTTCGCACACTGGCTGACCGATGGCGAACGGAATCTTTCATTTGTTGCCGAAACGGGATATATGCCAGTGCGTAACGACGCATATCAATCATTGAAATCCTATTCTTTCCGTAAGGAATCCTATAAGGAGCTGTATTCGGCGCTCACGGAAATCAGAAATACGCAGACCTTCCTGCGTGAGCCGAGCTTTGTGGGCTATTATGATAAGGTCAATACGCTCTATGCCGAGCTTCGCCGTGCGCAGACAACCATGCCGGAACGTGTGAAGAACGGCGAGAGTGCCGACGCACTTGCAGGGGAGCTGTGGGAGCTGTTCAGTTCCGCAAAATAACGGGGTGCCTTTATGAACAGAAGCAAATTAAATCTGAAAATGCCGAAGCAGACCATGCACCGCAAGCTGTTTTTTTACACCTTTGTGATGGCTATTCTGCTTCTGGCGCTTCTTGTGACACTGCTGTCATTGCTTGGCAGATTTCGCACGCCCAAGGATGAGCTCTTTGAAAAGAGCGATATGCAGGCGCAGGTTTTTGAAAAAGAAATACTGACACACCGAAATATTCTTGCCATGATGGGCGTACACCTGTCGGAGGATGCCTCCGCCATAATCGGAGAATATATATCAGAGCATAAAATGACATTTGCCGAACTTAGCGGCAATGGCAATGCACTCGGGGAAATACAGAAGTTGCTCTTTGAACCGCTGCGTCAGTACCTGTTTCAGACAGACTGCTCGGGCGCGTTTGTAATCCTTGATGCTACGGTAAATCCCGCATCTGATGAAATCACGAAAAGCGGAATATATTTGCAGGTAAACGGCTACGAGCGCGACCGCCGTGATGCCGTGCTCTATCGCGGAATTGCCTCGGTCGGCAGAGGAAACGGAGTTATGCCGCACAGAAAGTGGCGGTTGGAGACACGTCGGGAAATGTTTCCCGGCTGGCAGGAGGCAGTTGCCGCCACGGAGCTGCCGCCCGAGCAGTCCTACCGCTTCTCAGAGCTGTTCACCCTGCCCGGGATGTCCGAGCGTGCAATGCTGATTACGCTTCCTGTCCGAGGTGCGGACGGAGCTCTTCTCGGCGTTTGCGGCTTTGAACTTTCGGAAAGCTACTTTTCTCTCCTGCACAGCCAGGTGTCTAAGCTTAGTCACCCGACCTGCCTGATGGCTGAGGTCAGCGAAAACAATGTATACAGCAGCTTTCTTGCCTGCGGAGCGTCAGACGACTATTACTATACACCGGAGGAGGCACTGACTGCGCACGATATCGGAGGCGGGCTGACCGAATTCCGATGCGGAGATGAGCGCTTTGTCGGCGTTGTCCGTAGCTATAAGGGCGACGATGCCTCTCTCGGATTTTCCGCAATAGTCATGACGCCTGAAGCCGACTTTGCAAAGGCGACTTTCAAAAATGCGCTGAGCATAGGATTTCTCGTTATTCTTTTGGTAGCACTTTCGGTGTTCTGCTGTGTCTACGTAAGCCACCGCTACCTCTCTCCCATATTGAAGGGTCTGGAACAGATCAAAGCCGAGAGCAGCCAGCGCAAGCGAACCGACATTATGGAGATCAATAATGTTTTGGACTTTCTTTCTTCCAAGGAGCGGGAGAGTGCCGCTCATCTCGCCTCTCTGATTGAGGAACGGAATATGGCAAAAGTGGCATATGACCGCGCACAGGCGGAAATAGATAAGCTGGCGGAACGCACAAGAGACACGGTTGATCCGGAGGCGTACAGCTTTTTCCTTGAAAGAATTCCCGACCTTTCAAAAACCGAGCGCGAGATTTTTGACTGCTATGTTTCGGGGCTGTCCACAAAGGAAATTCTGGAATCGGCAAACATTAAAGAAAGCACGCTGAAGTATCACAATTCTCATATCTATGAAAAGCTCAATGTCAAGTCCCGCAAAGAGCTTCTTGTCTATATCTCTCTGATGAACCGCTCGAAGAACGGAGGAAACGGCTGTGACACTGACACAACGTCTGAATAAGATTCTTTCGGAGCAGGGAATGACCAAGACCGAATTTGCCGACAGTATCGGCGTGACGCAGAATTATATCTGTATTCTCACGAGCGAGGTTTCCTCAGCTGCCCGCGGTTCAAATATCTCTCCGTCGCTTGCAAAACTGATCGGGCTGAAATACGGCTACGATCCCGATTGGATTATGTATGGCAACAAAACCGAATAAAAAAGGGGCTTGTCGCGCCAAGTGCGACAAGCCCTGCTTGAATTTTACAAACCACCTGCTGGACGCGCGGTTTGCAAAGAGGCTTTTTCCTGTCGGAATAAAGCGGTTTGCGCCTCTTTTTGCCGAAGCTATTGACAGCACGGAAAAAACATGGTAAACTTAATAAAAAGATTTCAGAAGCAAAGGGGGATAAAATATGAAAAGAAGCCTTAAGACAGCGATTTCACTGTTCCTTTTCTTATCATTCATTGCAGTGCTTGCTTCCTGCGGAATTATTCAGACATATGAAAATATTGCCGTGCAGGGGGAGGTATATTCCTTCGGCAAGCAGACTATTATTTTGAACAGCATTCTGCCCGAGGGCGGCAATGCCGCGAAATTCAAAAAGGACATTTCCGCTTCGGATATAGAGCTTTCCGATGCACTCGAGGGAAAGAATATCGACAAGGTGACTTTCATCGATGAATACAATCTCGAACTGGAACTTTCCGGAAATACAAAATCAACAGGAGGAGATGGCGCCGTCGGTACTCTCACCGTGCTTGCGGGCGGACTGGAAAGCAAGGGAAAATCCACCTGCCATATAAAGCTGAACGGACCGACTATAGTGACGGAATCCGCATATTCAAACAGATTTACGGCGCGCGATCTCACGCTCTATAATGTTTCATCCACCATCTCGCTTCCGATGGGAGAATTTACGGATAAAGCCGATGCCGAGCATATACGCCTTGCCGACCCGAATCTCGGCAGACTGGAAATAAAGCTGGAAAACGGCAAGCTGACTCTAAGCATCATAAATTGTCTTTCGGCAGAGCCATCTGTCATCTTTGCTCCCGAGACGACGACTATGGGAATAGAATTTTCCATATGCATCGGTGTATATGATGTATATTCTTATTGATCACAAATGAATATAAAAAAATTGCCGGCATAGCCGGCAATTTTTTTCAAACTATATAACTATCACCTGTCAAAGGGGGGATATGACCGGTGAAATTGTTTGCATATCACAAGGTGGCGCGGTGGAACGCAATGGCGAAAGAGCAACAAAGCTATGATAGGGTATGCTCCCTGTTGCACTTATATTATACCGCATTTCTTTTCATATGTCAACTATACTATTTGGCTACAAATTCTCCAATTTGGCTACTTTTTGCTCATTTTTCGGTAAAAAAGCGGCTTTTTTCGGAAAAACGAAAAATCTTTGTATTTCTTAATCCATGAATGCGCGAAAATTTTGCGGCTTTTTCAGAAATTTACGCCCGAAAGCGCCGATTACGCGGAGCATGAGAAATTCTCTTGAACCCACGGGACGCTCCAGCTTATAAAAGGTCATATTCCGGCCTTTGCCTATCATGACATCGTTTTTGCGGAGCATCATATGTTTTGCCATAAATTCGAGACAGTTTGTCACATCTTCTATATCATAGCCGAGAGTTTCCGCGATATAATTTGCGCTCAGCGTTTCGGTATAGCTCTCATAAATCAATTCGAGCACGCGGCGGTTTTTCTTATCGCCGAGAAAATCGAATATCTCATCGTTATCATCGCCGAAAATCTTCTTATTCACATCGTCAAGCGCGATAAAGCCGGTATCCATGGAAACATAAAATCCTATTATGCCCGGCTTTGCGATGCCTTCCTCGTATTCGGGATTTTTCTTCATCTCGTTTATGATTGCATCGAGCTTGGCTTTTCTGCTGTCGGGCGTGATGTCTATCGTATACTCCGGCATGGCAAAGCGTATTCTGCTCATCATCAGCTCTGCCATTTCGTCATAGTAGTGGTTCAGATGATGATTTGTGTCTATTGTGTCATCAATATTGAAAAGCTCGCCGACGGATATATGAAGAGCTGCCGCTATCTGCGGAACGGAGGTGACATCGGGATAAGATGCGCCGCGCTCCCACTTGGAAACGGTCTGCACGGAAACACCGAGCATATCTGCAAGTTCTTTTTGCGTATATCCGCATTTATTTCTGTAGATATATATGTTTGCAGCAATATCAGCCATTAGCTTTATCTCCAAAAGATTATTTTTGATACCGATATTATTTTACCATTGTTTTCCTGATATGTCAACTATACTATTTGGCTACAAATTCTCCAATTTGGCTACTTTTTGGGGGTTCAACAGCAAAAATGCGGCTTTTTTGTGAAGCCGCATCTGTTTTTTTCTTATTTAATTGATAAGCGCAAGGTATTTTTCCGCTTTTTTATGAAATTTTTTTCCGAAGGCGCCGATTATACGGAGCAGAATAAATTCGCGCGAACCGGCAGGGCGGCTCATGGTATAGAGCGTCATATTTTTGTCCTTGCCTACCATGACATCGCTTTTGTCAAGCATACCGTATTTTTCCATGAATTCAATCGCCGCTCTCGCCTCCGCAATTTCACAGCCGATGGTTTCCGCTATGTAATTTTCGCTTATCGTGGTGCGCTGACTGTCATAGACGAGCGTGAGTATACGGCGGTTTGTCGCGTTGCCGAGAAAATCGAAAAGCTCATCATTCTCTTCATTGAAAATTTTCTTTTCCCTGTCATCAATGCCCGCAAAGCCGGTATCCATGGAGATATACATCAGCTTTCGGAATGGTCTTGCGACGCCGATATCATATGTGGGATTTTCCTTCATCAGCCTGACCAGCTCATCGAGCTTTATCTTTTTCTCCGCATCGGTTTTGCCGCTGTTATATGACTGTATGGAAAAGCATATTCTGCTTATCATCAGCTCGGCTATTTCGTCATACGAAACATTTGTCCATTCGATAGCGTCTGTTTTTGCATCCATGCCGAAAAGTGCATCTATGCTGATGCGGAAAACTTCCGCTATTTTCGGAAGTACCGATATATCCGGTGCGCTTGCGCCGCGCTCCCATTTTGATATAGTCTGCACGGAAACGCCGAGCATATTGGCAAGCTCCTTTTGCGTGTAGCCGCATTTCAGCCTGTATTCATATATATTGGCTGCAATATCTGACATTGCTTCCACCTCTCTGATGAATATTTTCGATACTGTCAATATTTTATCACGCTTTTTCCGCCATGTCAACTATACCGTTTGGCTACAAATTCTCCGATTTGGAGATATACCGCTACATACAGTGTATTTTTGCGCGGAATATCACCTGTTGTTGTTGCCGTAGAAGCCCGCCTCCCACAGCACATGAAAACAAGCCTCTTCTCCGTTGATTTTTCTGCCGAAAGAGGCAATCGCCCGAAGCATGGCGAAGTTTCGCGAAAACATTATCTTCCTCATATAATATACGGTCAGTTCTTTGCCTGCGCCGAGCAGGGCTTTTTTCTCCGTGAGCATATAGTTGTTTTTCAGAAAATCGAGGCAGACATCCGCTTCCTCAGTGGTTATGCCGAGCGACTCGGCAATATAAACATTGCTTATCGGTCCGCTGTAAATATGTTCATGGATAAAATTCAGTATCAGGCGGTTTGTCTTGTTGCCGAGAAAATCAAAGAGCGCATCGCTTTTCTCGGGGAAAAGCGTTTTGTCTTTATCGTCCATCATTACAAAACCCGTATCCTCCGAGCCGTAAAAGAGCTTTTCGGGATTTATGCTGCCGACAGCCGACAGCGGATTTTCATGCATAGCCTTTACTACATCGGCGGCTCTTTCACGCTTCGCTTCCGGAGTCCAGCCGTATTTTTCAAATGCTTCGTTTGTATAAGCTATGCGGCTTATGAAAATTTCTTTCAGTTCTTCATAGACCTTATCCGCGCCGTAGCCTGATTCCGTTCCGTGTCCGATAACCGCATCTGTGCTTACGCCGAAAGCATCGGCTATCTCGGAAACCATATATACATCGGGAGCAGTAGCTCCCGTTTCCCATTTCGATACCATCTAAACCGTAACATCCAGCTTTTCCGCAAGCTCCTTTTGTGTGTAACCTGCTCTTTTTCGCAGCTCACCGATTCGCTCGCCTATGTTTATCATAATTTTCTCCTTTAGCAGTGTGGTGATAATATTTTACCATTATTTACCCGATATGTCAATAATGGCTGAGATAAAGTGCAGACTTTATCTCAGCCACATTTGGTTTTATAATGATTTATTCTGCGGATACGGCGCTTTTTCATCCGTGAGTGAAAGAATATAGTCTGTCGATGTGCCGAAATATCGCGCCAGCTTTATCAAGATGTCTATCGGCAAACCTCTCTGCCCGTTTTCGTATTGAGAATATGTGTTCTGCCTGATGTGCAGATAATCGGCAACCTCGCTCTGTGTCAGATCGAGATCCTCTCTTATATCTTTTAATCTCATAAAAACCTCCGATATTTTATAAAATTATTATAAAATATCTCGCAATGAGATATTGACTTTTATCTCAAATTGTGATATTATTTGATTGTCAGTGATGGAAGAGAGTGCTTTTTATGGATATCCAAACAAAAAAGAAGCCGAAAAATCACAAAAACAGGAGGAAATAACAATGAAGAAAAAACTTACACTTGTGATGATAATAATCACAATTATTGAAGCGGTATGTATGTTTGTGCCGGGAGTATTCAAGGAATTGACATGGTATCCAGATTATTATCCCATAGGAACTTACACCTTGTCCGATTATCAACCGGGCGTCAATGCATTTCATACACTACATAATGCCTTTGCAGGAATATTGAGCTGTTTAACTATCGCACTTGTTGCCGTGTCGGCTGTATCGCTTATTTTTTCATTTCTCGAAAAGGAAAATAATCTTGCAAAATATTCTGCATGGCTCCCGTTTGCAAGCTTTATATCATTCATTGCATTATCAGTTTATGCGTGCAATTTTGTGCAATATAAAAGTGAGATTTACAGCTCATATAGCGGTGCAATGTGTGAAATTGAACTTGATATGAACTGGCTTTTCTATATTATGATTATCTTATTTGCCGTGGTTATGGCTTTGTCGCTTGTTATCAGATTTGCAAAAATCGAAGATGCTCCCGCAAAGAAGTGGAGCGCGCAGATGAGCATTGCTGACGAAATCAAAAAGTACAAAGAACTGCTTGATGGCGGCATTATCACGCAGGAAGAATTTGAGGCAAAAAAATTCGAACTGATGAAATAAAAAATAATGGCTGAGATAAAGTGCAGACTTTATCTCAGCCGTTTATATTTGTTTTGCTTAATCGGGCTTAAAGGGAAGTGAGTTCAGTTTTTCGCCGACATCATATCTTGTGAGGGTGAGGCGATTCGGTATCTTCAGCTTCAGCTCGCCATATTTGGCATAACGCCACAGGTGAGCGAGCTTCCATTTGTCGTTTTCTGCCGATACGGAGCTCAGATGTGCTATATCTTCATTTCTTTCTTCGCCTGTTGTGCGTATATTGACGCCCGCACCTGTGTTTACGGAGACGGAGCATTTCACAAATGAGCCGTCTTCCGCTTTTATGTATGCGAAAGAATTATGCTTGCCGTTTTCCTGCTTCAGATTTATTATATAGAAGCTTCCGTCGTCCGAAATCCATATGGATTCTTCATGAATAAAGTCACGGTTTATTTTGGTTGACATTCTGTGACCATTGGGAATAGCGATATTGAGATAGTATAGGAAGCAACCGATAAAGCAGAGTGCCAAAATGGCAAGAGCGATTATTGTTGCCGCTATGCCGATGGCTGTCTGAGTACCTTTTTTCATGATGCCACCTCCTCCTGTACGAAAGGAAGTTCGATATCGCCGATGCCGTAGCCTGTCATATGAAGCTCATTTTCGAGCGATAAACCAAAGCGCTCTTTTGCGGGATATGCTACAGACGGGGAGAGCGTCAGCGCGCTTTCGGAGGCTTCTTTCACTGCAAGGCATGCAACGCGCCATGTGTGTCCGAGAGCATCTGTTTTGAATATGACAAAAATATTATCTTTCTTGCTGTCTGCCTCATAAATATCGCATTTTTCCCATTCGCCGGAAGAGCTTTTTACAAATGCGAGCGTATTTTTCACGCCGGAAGAACCGGCTTGCGTAACTATGCAGAATGTTTTATCATCGCTCAGCCAGACCGATTCAGTGTAGAATACAGGGGTGTCGTAGGCAATGGAGATTTCTTTTTTGCGTGTGTATTGGTTTTCTGACATATGTGATGCACAGGCAAAACCTGCCGTGACAAGCAAAGCTATGAGCACTATCGCGGAGATAACTATGAGATAGATTTTTAAGGATTTGCGCATTAAAATCATTCCTTTCTGTAAAATATTTCGGGCAAAAACATAAATTACCCACCTATATTATACCACAATCGGTGCTTTTTGTAAATTAACCGAATGGATAAAAATGGGGAGATAAATGTGCAAATGATACAAAAAATGATGGTAATTCGGTGCCGAGATGGGGTTAGGCGGGCGCGAATAAGGTAAGTGCGTTGACGGAATAAAGATATGAGCATTATAAACACCTCATCCGTCAGCCTACGGCTGCCACCTTCTCCCACTGGAGAAGGCTGGCAAAATGCCGAATTTTTTAGAGTAAAAATGTTCACTATGTACATGAGCTGGTTTTCATCGAATGATATAATGCAAAGGAAAAGCAATATCTACGACAAAAGGTTTGATAAGCCTTCTCCAGTGGGAGAAGGTGGCGCGGTTTACCGCGACGGATGAGGTGTTACCATAGTATATTGCCAAAATAAACCTCATCCCGCTATGTTCGCACCCAGACACGCACCCAAACTCCAACCGCGAGGTTTGCCATAGCCTGACATGGCACAGCAGCAAATCCGAGTCGGCGCTTGAGCGTTTCGAACCTGTAGCCGCGGCTATGCTATGGCGGGACGGTCGGAGCACTTTGTTCGCACTGGTCGCCGCGAGGCGACGGAAGAAGTGAAAAGAGGAATCCTTTCCTCTTTTTGACTTTTGCCGCTGACTCCGTCTCGGCGACGCCGTTCAGAGGTGGCTCCGCCACCCTGAACCCTCCTCTTGGTCACTCAAAAGCGCGAGAATAAGAAAAGTATCTTTAAGTTTCTTCGCGGGTCGTCGATGGCGCCGACCCCTACAAGATAAAATCAAAGTCCCGTCAACAGCCAAAGCAAAAATCAAACCCACATCCGCTTTTTCTTTTGCATATGCAGGCGCAAAAGAAAAAGCTATCAAAAAGAAAAGCGCCGAAATAGAGATTTCGCGCTCTGCGGAGCACGACAAGTGCTCCTTTACCCCGTCTCGGCGACGCCGACACACATGCGGAGCATATGTGTCAATCCCCTTGACCCCGCAAGCCTCCCAAAAGGCTTGACCTAAACTTTAATAAAAGGCGGACGAAAACTTTAATTTGGCGCGCAAAAAAGGAACCCTTTCGGATTCCCTTTATTTATTCAGTGCTTAATATAATAATGAATGTTCATCGCGCCTCTGTTTGACGCCATATAAAGATCGCCGACCACGCCGAATATTCTTGTCTTGAATTCGGGTGCGATATAAATATCCTTGAGCGAGAGACAGTCGGCAGAGAATATATCAAAGCCGATATCTGTTGTGCCGACGGGCAGAACGACTTTTGCAAGCGAAGTGCAACCGTCGAAAACATCACTTCCGATAGATTTAAGTGTTTCGGGGAATGTGACTGAGACAAGCTCATGACAATACTGAAAAGCTTTATCCGCAACCTTGACAAGGCTCTTGCCGAGCGCTACGGTTTCCAATCCGTAGCAGTTCATGAAAGCGGCTTCGCCGATATAAACCGTATTCGGAGAGAGCTTTATCTCCTTGAGGGCGCGCATACTGTAAAATGCCTGATCATCGATATATTTTACACTGTCGGGGATTGTGACCGATGTTATATTGTAGCCGAGATAATATCTGTTTCTGTCGAAAAGCACCTCGGGGTCAGACACCTCTTCATAAGGGTCTTCCGTGATAACAAGACCGGAATCCCAACCGATGAGCGCTGTTCCCGCTATGCGAACTATTCCGTCCGGAATGGTAACGCTTGTCGATGATTTTGCGACATATGCGCATATCAGTGTATTTCCTACTGTGAAGAACGAGTTTTCATTTCTGTTATTGAGATAAGCGTTCTTTAAGAAGTTGACCATTGCTTCCGTCTTGAAAAAAGCATATGTGCCGATTTCCACTTCATCTGAGGGCAGCTTGATTTCCGCAAGTCCGTAGCATTCCGTAAAGGCATAACTGCCGATGCGGGCGAGTTTTTTGCAGTTTGTCATATCCACATCGGTGAAAACAACATTGCCGCTTATCTCATCTGATTTCCAGAGTATTGCGTTATAGAAGGCATAATCTCCGATATATTCGAGCGTGCTCGGCAGAGTAAGCTCGGTTATAGAGCAGGCATCAAATGCCGAATTGCCGATTTTCTTTACACCCTCGGGAATGACGAGCTTTTCAATCATTTCCGCCTGCGCATATCCGTAGGAGGTTGCCACGCCGTAGCTGTCAACACCGCCGTAATATGTGGAATTACGGAAAACACAGCCGCCTATCGTTTTGATACCCTTGCCGGAAAGGTCGAGCGAAGATGCCGCAATATTGCATTTGATGAGAACGCCGTCACCGACGACAACATAATCATCGGCAAGCTCGCTATACCACGGGGTGCCGTCGAAGGCATATTCGCCGGAATCGGTGAGCGTGGAGGGAACTGATACATTGTCAAGCTTTCCGCAGTCATAGAATGCATATTTTTCTATCTTTGAAAGCCCCTCGGGGAGCGTTATTTTGCGTAGCTCCTTGCACTGCCAGAAGGCATACGGTCCGATTTCCTCAAGCGCACTGTCTTTTGCAAAATTGATATTTTCAAGAAGTTTGCAACCGGCAAAGGTCTGATAATTGAGTCTTTTAAGCGATTTCGGCAGTGTCACATCTGTGAGCAGCCAGCAAGCCTGAAAGGCGCAGTTGCCTATGAAAGAAACATTATCCGGTATAGTAAGCTCGGGAAGTCTTGTGCAGAGTGCAAAGGCATATGAGTCTATAAGCTTCAGTGTGGATGGCAGGGAAATGCTTTTCAGTGCCGAGCACTGATAGAAGGCTTTTGCGCCTATTTCCTCCAGCCCCTCGGGAAGCTCGAGTGTTTTCAGCGATTCGCAATACTGAAAAGCGCCGCCGCCGATGGTTTTCAGACCTTTACCGAAGGTCACCTTTTCAAGCGATACTGCAGAGTAGAAGGCGCCCTCACCTATTTTTACTATGCCGTCGTGCAGTACGACCTCTTTTATTTCCGTGTCGCCGGAAAAAGCGCCCTCACCTATTTCGGTTATGCCGTCCGGTACGACGAAAACACCGTTTTTATCCGATTGTCCTTTACAATTTTTGAGAACGGTACCGTCAACCTCATAGACTTTTTCTATTTTTGAGCCTGTAGTCGTCTGCTCGGGCGGATTTACTACAGTTCCGCAGGCGCAGAGCGCGATACAAGCCGCTGTGGCAAGAAACACTGCCAATATTTTTTTCATATGAGTCCCCCATCAGGATTTATTTATATAAATAATATCCCATTTTGCCTCTTGTGTCAATAATTCTGCCGATAAGTTCACATTATATTAAAAAAACGCCTTTTTTGCGCCTTGATAATGATATAAAAACAGCCGCCTTCGCTTTTGAAAATACGAAATCGCTTTCTTCGGCGCAGGCGGCATAAGGCAGAAATAAGGGCAGATTTTGCCTTTACGGCATATGGGAAAATGAGCGGACAGGCTGTTTTTTCGGGTGCTGTCAAGCCTCGAGCTGTCTGCCGAGAAAGCCTGCCGCCGTCTGAATAAGCTTTGTTTCGGTTTCCGTGGCGGCATTGTCTTTTCCGGATTCGGCATTTGCAAGCGCCGCAACACAGCCTATGACATCGCCTTCGGCAAAGATAGGCATGGCACATGAAATATACCAGCCGCGGCTTTCTTCCGTCAGATAAATTTTCTCCTTAGTCGGTGCATGCGTATAAAGACTTCTGTTTTCGATAATTTTTTCTGCTTCTTCTGAATTTTTCTTGTCGAGAAATTCCTTTTTCGATATTCCCGCGCAGGCGATAACGCAATCCTTATCGCAGACGGCTACGGGGAAATTGCAGGTCTTATAAAGCGTTTCCGCATAGCTTGCCGCAAAATCCATAAGCTCGCCTATCGGTGAATATTTCTTGAAGATAACTTCGCCTTCGCGGTCGGTATATATTTCGAGAGGGTCGCCGCCACTGATAACATTGACACGAAAAACCTTATCAGCTTGGTTTTTTGCTGATTGAACCACCACAGAGTTGTATTTTTCTGTGGTTCTTTCGATATTCTCCGTGTCCCCGTTAAAATTTGCGATTTTCTCCGTTTGCGCTTCATCGTCGCACCGCAGGAGCGCGTCCACATCACCACGCAGCTTGATTTCGATGCGGTTTTCATATACGATGATGCGGTCTACAATCAGCCCGATGTCGCGCTTGTCCAGCTTCTCTTTGCTCAGAATATCGTGGAAGATGTCC
>ULSO01090649.1_pt1 | contig 24565 bp, 25 predicted proteins | sample 1956701 | NCBI WGS metagenome assembly ULSO01 (sample SAMEA4835708, study PRJEB28245) | human gut metagenome | biome: gut microbiome; material: fecal sample | place: Denmark | collected 2008 | reverse complement strand
GGAAAAACGCACCATAGAGATGTTTAGTACGGTCTCAAAGCCGCAAGACGTGCTCCTCAGTTTTCAAAGAGATAATAAAAAGACTTATAACAGGATTACTGAAACCCTTGGAAATGCAATGTTTTCAAGGGTTTTTTTGTACAGTAAATTGGAAAAGCGGTAGCAGTTTGTATGAAACTGAGACAATTAATAAGTAACGAACTGTTGAAAAAAATTTTTTTGAGAAGATTTTTTACGAAATATAATGTTGAAAAATGTCTTTTATTGTTGTTTGTAATATTACATAATGATAAAAAACAAAAGGGGAGTCTTTATGAAATTACTTAAAACAAGTGATGAATTGATATCTCATATGAAAATAAAGGGAATATATAGTGGCTCAATTGTCTATAGTGGCTCAATTGAGCCACTATAGTTTGACTTTTGAACTGCCCTTTGTTATAGTGTGATTAGTGTAAACTAACTACGCTTTCAGAGCGTGGATAAGAGCATACGGAAAATAAAATAATTATTCAAAAAGAGGAAATTTGATGATGAGAATTTTGATATTTGGCGCAGGCGTGCTTGGCTGTAATCTTGCAAGAAATCTGTTTCGTGCGGGAAAGGATGTTACATTGCTTGCGCGTGGAAAATGGGGAGAGGCAATTCAAAAGAACGGACTGCGGATCAAGGATAAATTTTCGCCCCGTGTGTCTGTCAGCCGTGTTCCTGTTGTGAAAGAGCTTGCGCCGGATGATCGGTATGATGTGATCTTTGTTGTCATGCGATATACACAGATCGACTCGATCATAGATGTGCTGCGGGCAAACCAGACGAAAAACATTGTTTTCGTGGGAAACAACGTGCGTGCAAAAGAGCTTGCCTCTTTAATGCCGGAGAAAAATGTTCTCTTTGCCTTTGCTCTTTCGGCGGGGCATCGGGAGCCTGACCGGGTGGCGTCCGTTGATCTTAAAAAAATTACTATTGGTCAGCTTCCGGGGGCACCCTCAAATGAAAAGCTGATCGGACAGATTTTTGATGGCACAAAATACAAGGTGGTTTATGAGCCGAATATGGAGGACTATCTTCTTTGCCATGCGGCTTTCGTACTGCCAGCCGCCTTTGCGTGCTACAAAACGGACGGCAACCTGAAAAAGCTCAAAGGGAATACGGCGTATTTAAATCGTCTCATTGACGCTAATATTGAGGGATACCGGGTCATAAAGAATGCCGGACATGAAATCCTGCCGAAAGCGGATGAGGATTTTGAAGGAGAAGCGTACCGCAAGACCTGTCTGCGCTTTTTCAAGCTCATGTGCGCCACAAGCCTGGGAAAAATCTGCGCTTCCGATCACGCCATGAATGCTATTGATGAAATGAGCGCATTAAATCGGGATTTAAAGAAGTTCTTTGATGAAAACGGAGCTGCATATCCGGTATGGCAGGAGCTTGAAAAGGAAACCGGAGATTATTTAAAATGAAGAATTAAAAGGTTTACGCCCCGGGTAAATAAGGATTTCCGGGGGCTTTTTCAAACGAATGATAATCTATCCTTACCTTTCCCCACATGAAGTCAATCCTTTTTCTATTGACAAATCTCCTTACCATAAATATAATACACGATATACATTGGACGGTATTTGTTGACTGATTTGCGTTAAAAAGAGTTTATAAAGCAAGAGAAACCTGGGAGGTTAGTGTGAAAAATAGAATTTTTCACATGCGAGATTTGTATCTGCGCGCACTTGACACAAACTCGAAATGCGCAAGAAGCGTGCGCAGAAATGAGGATTAATATGGATATATGGGAAAAGCTCTATGAGCAGGCAAAAAAAGAATTTCACCCGGAGGATGTGTCGCCTTTTGTGTATGCACACCATGTTGTATGCGCTTTAGAAAGCGAGAACGGCACCATTTATACGGGCTTTTGCATTGAGGCCTGCAGCGGCGTTATGAACCTGTGCGCAGAGCGCGTGGCTGCCCTTAACATGTATGTGAACAGCGGCCAGACAAAAATAAAAAGACTGATTGCCTTTCGGGATAAAGCTCCTTTCGGCGGAGGAAGCGGAATGCCATGCGGCGCATGCCGTGAGTTTTTGTATCAGCTGAATGAAGAAAACGAAAACATGGAGATCATGGTGAACTACGAAACAAGAGAAGCCATTATCCTTAAAGAGCTAATACCTGATTGGTGGGGAAAAGAACGCTTTTTAAAGCATTAATCCCGAAGGAAATCTTCTGGAAATCGGAAGCATGAATAAAAAATGTGAAACGGCCTACGGCTGATTGCAGAAACCATGGAAAGATATATTGCTTTTTTAAGAGGGATCAATATAAGCGGAAAAGACAAAGTGCCGATGGCAGAATTAAGGCAGGGCTTTGAACAGCTTGGCTTTACGGAGGTCAAAACCTGTCTGAACAGCGGCAACGTGAGCTTTACAAGTGAGGAAAAAGACACAGTAAAATTGACAAGCCGGATCCAGGAAATGATACAAAGTCAGTTTAATCTGAAGATCCCTGTTTTTATGATAACAAAACAAAAACTTGAGGACATTCTGCGTCATGCGCCCCGTTGGTGGGGAGCGGGAAACAAGGAAATTTATGATAACCTTATTTTTATCATGCCGCCTGCGTCTTTTGCGGATGTCTATCACGAGATCGGGGAACCCAAAGAAGGATTGGAGCAGATACAGGAATATGAACAAGCTGTATTCTGGTCCTTCAGCCGGAAAGAGTATCAGAAAACAAACTGGTGGTCAAAGACGGCAAACTCTAATATTGGCAGCAAACTGACGATCCGGACGGCAAACACTGTCCGGAAGATCGTAGGAATGTAGCCTGGGATAGAAGAAATGAGCGCTTACTAAAAACAGTGCGGCCATTCCTTCTTGACAGGCGGATTTATCCGCTGCACAATAACAAAAGTTATCAATAACATAAGTTGTTGTTGGAGGAAAGGAAATGCCGGCAATCAAAAAAGTACCAAAAGAGGCAATCATAGATGCAGCGGTTGACGTGCTGCGGGAGGACGGCGCAGCAGCCATCAACGCCCGCAGCGTTGCAAGGAAGCTGGGCTGTTCAACCCAGCCGATCTATCTGTCCTTTCAGAATATGGCCGAGTTGAAAGCTGCCGTGACCCGGCGGGCCATTGCTCTGCACACCCAGTATGTAAAAGAGTCCCTTCGCAGCCGTGATGACAGCAGTAGCTGCTATGGACAGCACAGCCGTTACAGCAGCTATGGTTTTGGATTTGTAAAGTTTGCAGCCCAGGAAAAGCATCTGTTTCGCTGGCTTTATCTGGATGGAGGACAGACGGATCCTTATCAGTACGATGTGCTGCTTCCTGAGATCATTTCGGTCATTATGGATGAGTATGGCTATAGCGAGGAAATTGCGCAAAAGCTGCATCGGGACATGACGTACTATTCCTATGGGCTGGCAATCTTAGCCAGTACAGATCATTTGGATTTGACGGATGAAGAACTGCTGGCAGCATTCCGCAGGGAATTTACTGCCCTTGCCGCTTATTATGGCGTATCCCAATGCCAAAGATGACTTAGGATCAAGAAAATGGAAAGGGTGATTCGTATGAAAGAAATCAAAATAAAAACAAAACGAATGCTCCTGCGTCCCCTGGCGGACGAAGAGATAGAAGCTTTGATAGAGCGTACGGCTTCCGAGGAGCTTCGTACTGCTTACGGCGAAATGCTGGATGGATGCAGGCGCGATCCTCAAAATAGAATATGGTATGCGCCATGGAAAATGGAGCTGAAAGGTAACCCGGCATTTATCGGCGATCTTTGTTTCAAAGGGCCTGCCCAAAATCATGCTGTGGAGGTTGGGTATGGCATTTTGAAGGAATATGAGGGAAATGGCTACACAACGGAAGCGCTTCAGGCCATGATACAGTGGGCATTTCGTCAGCCGGATGTTGCGTTTGTGGAAGCGGAAACCGATCCAGAGAATAAGGCTTCCCAGCGTATCCTTGAAAAGTGTGGTTTTCAGCCAGATGGAACGGGAATAGAGGGGCCGCGTTTTGTGCTGGAAAGCCCTATAACCAACTGGATCATAATTTATATGCTTTTTGGCATCAGCATCGGCACGTCTCTGGGCCAGTTACAAAACCAGATGCTTTTTGGCATGGCCCTGGGCATTGGTCTTGGCTTTCTTGTGGGCGAGCTGCTGAATAACTCCGCAAAGAAGAACCGGGAAGCGCTCCGACAGCAGCGGAAATCTTAGCTGTTTTGTACAGGGAAACCGCTGACGGAATTCTGCTTTCCCTTGCAATTACCTTTGGAACGGTTACCCATCATTTTGTAATGCGGCTGCTCATCGGGCTTATATTTCGCTCTGTAATGCGAAACAGGGCAGATTATGGGAAGCAGTGGTATAGAGCAGACAGACATGAAATGGCTGTATATGAAAAACTGAAGGTAAAAGATTGAAAAATAAAATTTTTCAATCGCGAGATTTGTGTCTGCGCGCACTTGACACAAACTCGGCATGCGCAAAAAGAGTGCGCAGAAATGAGGATAAAAATGGAAGTGCGAGATGCCAACCTCCGATCCCCCTTTATTTGATCCAGGGATCCATACCTGGAGTGAGATCGTGCAGCTTTATCAGAGCTATCTTTCGACCGGGCCTTTGGAGTACATGGCGGCGATTTTCCGAAAACTGACAGAGTCTGACGAGGATGCCATGCAGTTCGCGCTTGAGTTTTATGGGCCAATGTATCTGCTTTACAGCGTTTATGATGGAGCAGAAGAAAAGGACGCTGTTTCGCCTTTGCTGGATGCGCATATTGACCGGTTTATTGCCAAAGTCGAATCCGGCTACAGAAAGGATGGATGACAACATGGAAGACGGAGCGGTAGAAAAGAAAACTGCCCAAAGTGCAGACGGGAGAGTATTATCAGCATTAAAAATTTTATGATGGAAACAAAAGGAGCCAGACGCTAGGACGCAGTGCTGATCGCAGAGACGATCATGTGCTGCGGTTCGATCACCTTGGATCAATATGATGTGACAGAGAAGGAGTATCGGAACCTGATCGGGTATTTGCCTCAGGACTTTGGTTATTATCCCGAATTCACAGGGATGGAGTTCCTTTTGTACGTTGCGGCGTTAAAAGGACTGGACAGGCAGACTGCCGGAATGCGCAGCAGGGAACTTTTGGAGCAGGTAAATCTGGAAAAGGACGGGGCAAAGAAGATCAAGACCTATTCAGGAGGAATGAAGCGGAGGCTGGGGATTGCACAGGCGCTTTTAAACCGCCCGAAGCTGATTGTTCTGGATGAACCTACAGCAGGGCTTGATCCCAAAGAGCGTGTCCGGTTCAGACATATTTTTGAACAGCTTGGCAGGGATAATATTGTATTGCTGTCCACGCATATTGTATCGGACATAGAAAAATGTGCGGACAGAGTTATGGTGATCAAGGAGGGAAAAAAGGTATTTGACGGAATGGAGGAAGAAACCGGAAAGGATCTGGAAGCCTTTTATCTGAATATATTTGGAGGAGAAGAATAATGGGAACATTGTACCGTTTTGAACTGAAAAAGATGCTGCATCAGAAAGTGCTATGGGTTGCTGTGCTGCTTATGACGGTGGTTTTGCATGGGACGGGCCTTGCGGATGTGATCGTGGGAAAGGCTGAAAGAAGCATGGGCAGCAGGCAGTTTTCCGGCAGGGAAATAGATGATTCTCTGCTAAAGGAAGTCCAGGAAGCAGAAAAGGAATACTGGAGGGAGAAGGAGTCTGAGATAAAAAAGCCCTTTACCTATTACTATGAAGAGGGGTATGCAGGGATTTATACCTCTGTTTATGTGGCCAATTTTATGCTGCTGATTTTAACTGCCATTGCAGTCTGCGGTATTTTTGCAGACGAAAAGATCAGTGGGACGGATCAGATTATTTTCAGCAGCGTGCAAAAGGAAAAGCTGTTTGCAGCAAAAATACTGGCTGGTTTCGGTATGGGGGTTCTGCTGGCACTTTATCTTTTTGCAGCTTTGGCCGAATGCAGCGTTTGCCATGTTCCTTTCACAGGTTTTAGGCAGCCGTTCTGCAGCTACGGCGATCAAGGTAATGGGATTATTTTTGTCAATGTTAAACATACCGGAAAAACTGGGAACATTTTCAAAGATCTGGCGTTATCTTCCGGGGGCGTATATTGGTTCCTGGACTTTTACAGAGTATCGGCTGATCTCTGTCTTTGGAAGGTTTTTCAACAATCTTCAGGCAGCGCCTGTACTTTGGCTGCTCGCCAGTGCAGTGTTTTTAGGAATTGCCAAAGCAGCCTGCCGGGGCGGCTGTTTTAAACAAGAATAATATGAAAGATATGGTGATGAAAATGAATAATAAAGTCTATCCCCGCACCGGGGACAAAGAAACCGTATACCTAAAAAATGTAGTCACCGGCCCCAATATTGAGGTCGGTGATTACACCATGTATAACGATTATGTTCATGATCCGCGGGATTTTGAAAAGAATAATGTCCTCTATCATTATCCTGTCAACGGGGATAAGCTCAAAATCGGAAAATTCTGTTCGATCGCCTGCGGTGCAAAATTTCTGTTTGCCAGCGCCAACCATGCCATGGGATCACTGTCTACCTACCCGTTTCCCATCTTTTTTGAGGAATGGGGGCTGGATGCAAAAAACATTCGCCAGGCATGGGATCATAAGGGCGATATTGTAATCGGAAATGACGTTTGGATCGGCTATGAAGCGGTCATTATGGCAGGCGTGACGATCGGCAACGGTGCGATCATTGGCACACGGGCCGTAGTGACAAAGGATGTGCCGCCTTACACGATCGTAGGCGGCGTGCCGGCAAAATCGATCCGCAGACGTTTTGATCAGGCAACCATTGAAAAACTGGAAGCGCTGCGCTGGTGGGATTGGGACGAGGAGAAGATCAGAAGAAACATTCCTGCCATTCAAGCGGGAGAAATTGACGCACTGGCAGCATTGATGCCATGATCTTTGTGGCAGACGCATCTTCCACCGAGATCAAGCCCTTTATCGCACATGGACAGCCACATTTTGCAAATATTGAAACAGAAACATTCTATTATTCTTCCTTTTGCTCCTGTATAGTAAAGATACATAGGAAAGAAGCTTCCCGGAAAGCTTCCAGATCGGGGTAAGATCATGAAGAAAAGGAGAGAGCAATGGAACTGACAAAGGTATTGGATGGGGCAAGATTTGCACAGGTCGGCTATGTGGTAAGAGACTTGGAAAAGACAAAGGCGGCTTATGCAGCAATTTTAGGCTGTGAAGAGCCGCAGATCTGCACAGGCGGAGAGTATGAGGTAACAAAAACCAGGGTGTTTGGCAGACCGGCTCCCGAGGCAGAGTGTAAAATGGCCTTTTTTAATTTGCCAAGCGGTGTCCAGCTAGAACTGATCGAGCCAAATGATGCGCCCTCGGTGTGGAGAGATCACCTGGATCGATACGGAGAGGGAATTCATCATATTGCATTTTCTGTGGACAACACGGACGAGACCGTAGAAAAATGCCTGAAAATGGGAATGACCGTAGAGCAGGAAGGAAATTATGGGGATAACAGCGGCAGATATGTTTACCTGGATGCTTTTGATCTGCTCAAATGCCGTGTGGAGCTTTTGGAGAGCTTTCACGAATAGGAAAATGAAGCAGGATTTTCCAGCACGATATTGGTGATAAATTCCTTGTCTGTGTGGGAAAACTGCGCCATTCCATGATATTTGTCCGCAACGGCGGCAATCGAAGAAAGACCAATGCCCGAGCCTCCCTTTTGTGTGGGGAGGTAAGAGGCATTTTTTTGTTTGACAATGCCGTCAAAGCTGTTGGAGGAAACAATGTAAAGACAGTTTCCGTGCTGCAGCTGGATAGTCAGGCAGTGAAAACGCTCATCTGCGGGAAGCGTCTGACAGCCATGGCAGACATTTTCCAGAAGATTTCCCAGGAGGCTGCATAATTCCGTGTCGGTAATATGTAACTCGCCGGGCAGGCTGATCTTCCAGTTGCGCCTGATCTTTTCCTGATCCATAAAGGCTGCGTAGTAATTCAGCATGGCGTTGTCTGGAGGTTTCTGTAATGTAACGCTGCTGGGCATAATACTGGCTTTCCTGCATTTCAAACAGCCGGATCCGTTCTTCATTTTTGGCATTGCGCAAAAGCTCCATTGCCACCATATAAAAGATCACATAGATCACAGCCAGAAGGAAAAAAGCAAGGAACAGATAGCACAGATACATCTGGTAAACCCTGTTCACATACATGGTTCCATATTCCCGGGGCTGCATCAGAATATTGAGGAGCGTAAAGATCAAAGGAACCGGAAGGGTAACCATCCAGACCTTAGGGGAATTGATCGTGTCGATCAGCTTACTTAAAAAATTCCAGAAGATATAGCCAAACAGAAATACAAAAAGAAAACTGAAGCCTAACTGTATAAGATTGCAGGTCATGCAGTGAAGCTCTGTGTTCTCATAGGGGTGAAGCTGACAGTCGATGGCCACGGAAATATTTGAGGGAAAGGACATCAAAGCCATTACAAGCAAAACTTTCCATAGGGGAAAACAAAGCCCAGGCAACTCTTGTGGGCATTGGAAATTATACCGGTTCCAAAACGGTGCCTTTTCAGATCATAAATAAGACGATAGAAGGGGAAGCATCCTTATCTGCGCAGGATTGGACGACGGGGCCGGTTACCGTATCGGCGCCGGCTGGTTATGAGATCTGCAGGGAGAAGAACGGAAATTATGATTACGAGCAGGGCTTTGCCCCTGAATTTATAGTGGAGGAGGAAAGTACCTCCCAAACCGGGGAAAGTATTTCCTATCAATTAAGAGATCTGTCGGATCGGGCAGTATCTGTGACCAAGAAGGTTACGGTTAAAATCGATAAAACAGCGCCCTCCTTTGAGGGGGATAAGTACGGGATCCAGATCAAGGAAAATCTCTGGAAACGGATGTTGAATACCATTTCCTTTGGCAGACTGTATAAGGATGAGACCATAGAGGTAGTGATCCAGGCGCAGGATCCTTTAAGCGGCGTCTGCCCTTGAAGTTGGCGTACCCGTAAAGGTGACAGCAATCTATACCGGTGCAGATCAGGGGAACTACCAGACAGAAAGCATCGAGATCACCATAACGAGAAGCAATATCTGTGACCATGTGTATGTAGGAGTGGTTACCAGGAAACCCGCCGTAGGAAGTGAGGGCGTGAAGACTTATACCTGCCGCTATTGCAGCAGTCAGTATACAGAAAAGATCCCGGCGCTTTCCGGTGGGCAGACTCCTAAAGGCCAGGAAACAGAGGACGCTTCCGGAAACGGCCAGGATGCCAGAAAGGGCGGCGGACAGAGCACAGAAGGCAGTAGCCAGACGGCAGGAGACGGAAGCAGTCAGCCCGGAAGCGGAACGAAGCAGGGCCAAAAACCCGGGAGCGGAGAAAGGCCTAAGGATCCCGGTAAAGACCAGAACGAAAATCCTTCCGGCGATACCAAGCCCGGTGGAAATAAGAACGAGGCAAAGCCCGGCACAGGAGAGGAAAACGGGAATACCTCAAAGGACGGCAAAGAGAAAGAGTCCGGAAAGCCCTTTATTAAGGGAGAGGACGGCAAGGAAGGCTGGCAGGTCATAGAGACTCAGACAGATGCAGCAAAAGAGGGCGACACCATTCATGTTGATATGAATGGAACCACCACCGTTCCAGGAGAAATCTTTGACAGCATCAGGGGAAGGGATGTGACCGTAACCTTTGACATGGGAGGCGGCATATCCTGGACAGTAAACGGCCTTACCATCACAGCCCAGAAGGGAAAGGCCATTGATTTTGGAGTGGCCACCGGAACAAAGGCAGGAAAGACCATACCGGTAGAGGTGATCAACAACGTGACCGGAGAGCGGTATTCCATAAACCTGACCTTTACCCATGCTTCCGATTACACCATTGTGATTGACACAGAGCCTATGGATGGGCAAACGAAAGCAGAGGAAGAGACCGGAGCCGAGGCCGTAAAGGATGCGGCAGAGAAAGCTGCGGATGCAGACGGCGCAGACATGGCTCCTGCAGAGGAGACAGAAGCACAGGATAACGGAAGCATCTGGATCTTCATCAGCATTGCGGCAGTGGCTGTACTGGCAGCCCTTGGCGCAGTCTATGCGGTTCGCAGGAAAAGGGAAGAGAAGCGGTAACAGCTTTTTTAGCAAAGTTTTTTGTAAGTCGGCGGTGTAGCCAAAAGGCTATACCGCCGTTTTGCTGGGAATTCTGCTGGTTTACAGACAAACTTATTTCAAGTTTATTTGATAAATTGAAATAACGGTGATATAATAACATCATTATTTCAATTTCAAGAAAGAAGGAGAGCAAGGCAAATGGATAACCGCGCCGGCTATCTCAAGACAAATCTGTCTGGGGAGATGGCATATCAGTCTTTTGTTCCAAGACCTCTGCCGCCGATACCGTCTGTGGAACTGACAGAAGAAATGCTTGGTTTATTGATCAAAGCCAATTCAAAGCTTGCTGTTTTGGAAAGTATTGCAACGCGTATTCCTAACGTTGCTTTGTTTATATCCATGTATGTCCGAAAAGAGGCGCTTATGTCCTCTCAGATCGAAGGAACACAGGCTACCCTGGAGGATGTTCTCGCCCCACTGATCGAAGCCAATACAAACCACAATGTGACGGATGTTGTTAATTATATCAAAGCCACTGAATTTGCTATTAAGAGGTTGCATACGCTTCCGCTCTGCAACCGCTTGATCAGGGAAACCCATGCAGTTCTTATGGAAGATGTACGGGGGCAGGAAAAGAACCCGGGAGAATTCCGGACTTCGCAAAACTGGATTGGCGGTCAGGGAAGTACACTGAAAAATGCCAGATACATTCCACCCTGTCCTGAGGATATGGCGAAGGCCATGTCCGATCTGGAAAAGTATATCAATGAGGAGGATGATCTGAATGTATTGGTTCGCGCTGCATTGATTCACTACCAGTTTGAAACAATACATCCGTTTTTGGATGGCAACGGCCGCATAGGACGACTCCTTATCACCTTGTTTTTGATGGAGAAAAAGGTTCTCTCTACACCGGCCCTGTATATTTCTTATTTTTTGAAGAAGAACCGCGTGGAATATTATGACCGTATGACGGAAGTGCGGCTTAAGGGAAATTATGAGCAGTGGGTGAACTTCTTCCTTCTGGCTCTTGTGGAATCGGCGGAAGATGCAGCAGTAACCATTGACAAGCTTGTTGCCCTGCATGACAAAAATGCTGCCCTTATTTCAGGCATGGGACGCGCTGCAAAGAATGCCATGCTTGTGTTCGATTACCTGGAAGCAAATCCGATTATCGAAATCCGCAAGACGGCGGAAGCACTGGGAATTACATTCAATACTGCTTCCAGCGCAGTCAGGCGTCTTACCGATGCAGGGATCCTGATGCAGACCACAAACGTCAGCAGAAACAGAACCTTCGCCTATGAGGATTATCTTACTGTTTTACGGGAAGGCACCTAGACAGCGGCGGACGAAGATAGGCAGATGCACGATCAAATGCTTTTAGATACATTCAGCACTCAGAAAGGAACCAAACAGATGAAAATCAATGTAAGAGAATATGGAGAAGCGGATCTTGCGCAGATGATCCGCATTTGGAATGAAGTAGTGGAGGATGGAGAAGCTTTTCCCCAGGAGGAAGAACTGACGGAGGAGACCGGAAGGGAATTTTTTAAGGCCCAGACTTACTGCGGAGTGGCGCAGGATGAGGAGACAGAGGAGATTTTCGGCCTGTATATCCTACATCCCAATAATGTGGGACACTGCGGGCATATCTGCAATGCCAGCTATGCGGTGAGCAGACAGGCAAGGGGACTGCATATCGGAGAAAAGCTGGTGAAGGACTGTCTGGTGCAGGGAAAGGAAAAGGGCTTCCGGGTGTTGCAGTTCAATGCCGTGGTGGCGTCCAACATTCATGCAAGACATCTTTATGAAAGACTTGGCTTTGTGGGACTTGGAGTGATCCCCGGGGGCTTTCGCAGAAAAGACGGACAATACGAGGATATCTGTCCCTATTATCATACGCTGTAAAAACTCTGTTTAGAAAGTGAAAGAAATGATGAAGCTTGAATTTCAAATTTTGGACATGATAAATCAGATGCACAGCTCCTTTATGTGCATTACCCTACGGATATTCTGGGAGGAATGGCAGTGGGAGTGCTTTCCGGCTATCTGGGCTTTGTGATCGGCCGTGTTTTCATAAAAAGACTTGTCAATCATGAAAAAGCATGCTAACATACATCTAATACACTTTGCACTGCATATAATCTACAGTACAAACTGAGCAGGCAGCGAACCAAGGTTCATAGCCGGGCCGGATAAGGCAACAGATGAATGACAGCATCTGTGGGACAGTAGTTTACTTATTGTTCCGCAGGTGCTGTTTTTGGTATCTGGGAAAAGGAACAGAAACGGATGCGTGCGGTGCAGGAAGAAGCATGGGTAATGAAATGACAGGGAGGAATTCGGATCATGAAAAAGGGGAAGGAAAAAAGAGACAGCCGTGCTGCAATGGGGAAGCTTTCAGGACTGATCGGGATCCTGTGCAATCTGCTTCTTTCCGGGAGCAAGCTTCTTGTAGGAACCATGGCGGCATCCATGTCCATTACAGCAGACGGACTGAACAATCTGTCAGATGCGGCAAGCTCTATTGTGACGCTGGCAGGCTTTAAGCTGGCAGAAAAACCGGCGGATAAAGAGCACCCCTACGGACACGCCAGGTTTGAGTATCTGGCAAGCCTTACGGTTTCCGTGATGATCCTGGTGATCGGCTTCGAGCTTGCAAAAAGCTCTGTGGAAAAGCTTCTGCATCCTGCGGAGATCGTCTTTTCTGCCCTGTCGGTCTGGGTGCTTGTGCTTTCCATACTGGTCAAGGCAGGGATGATGGTCTTTAACGGGAAAATGGGGAAGCGGCTTCAGTCCACGGCGCTGCTTGCAACGGCTGCGGACAGCAGAAATGATGTGCTGACCACAGGGGCAGTTCTGATCGCTACGGTAACGGAGCATTTTACCGGGCTGAAGATCGATGGCGTGATGGGAATTCTGGTGGCGCTGTTTATCCTGTGCAGCGGGATCAAGCTGGCAAAGGAAACGGTATCTCCTTTGCTGGGGGAAGGGGTCAACCCGGATCTTAGAAAGCAGCTTACAGATTATATCAATTCCTGTCCCATGATCCTGGACTGCCATGATCTGATGGTGCATGATTACGGGCCGGGAAGAAGATACGCCAGCATTCATGTGGAGATGGACTGCCATGTGGATGCCATGGTTGCCCATGAACAGATCGACCGGATGGAAAGAGAGTGCCTGGAAGAGTTTGAAACCCATATGGTGATCCATTATGATCCGGTGGTCACGGATAATGCGGAGCTTGACAGGCTGCGGGAGCTTGTCAGCAGCCTTTTGCGGAAAAAGGATGAAAGGCTTTCCCTCCATGATTTCCGCCTGATCTGCCATGAGCATGAAAAGCTGCTGCTTTTTGATGTGATGATACCGGATGAATTCCAGGGACAGGAGGAAAGCCTGAAGGGCTACCTGGAGGCCGCCCTTTTGCAGCAGGAGAAGGAGCGGTACCGGCTGGAGATCACCTTTGATCTGGAAACGGATGAAGCCTGACCTGGGGAAATACCCGGTTGCAGGAAAGAGTTTGATAAGATATAATGTGAAAGGATGATAGGAACAATTTGGAAATGGAGAAAATATGAAACAACAGTCACAGATTGATATCAAAAATTTTCAGAGCACAGAGGGCTTTATCCGCCATTATCAGGAACTGGTCAGGGATACTGTGATTCCTTATCAGTATGCCGTTTTGCATGACCGCATAGAAGGCGTGGAGAAAAGCCATGTGGTGGCGAATTTTGAAAATGCGGCAAAGGCGGTGCGTGGTGAGGACGTAGGAGACGGCTTTTACGGAATGGTCTTTCAGGACAGCGACGCTGCAAAATGGATCGAAGCAGCCGCCTACAGCCTTGTAAATTTTCCGGATGAAAAGCTGGAGGGACAGGTAGACGAGCTGGTGGATAAAATTGCCGCAGCTCAGGACAAGGACGGGTATCTCAATACCTACTATACCATTAAGGACATGGACAAGCGTTGGACGAATTTATTGGAGGGCCATGAGCTTTACTGTGCAGGCCATATGATGGAAGCAGCGGTTGCCTACTATGAAGCTACCGGCAAGAAGAAGCTTCTTACCGTTATGCAGAAAAATGCAGCCCATATCTACCATCATTTTGTGGAAGAAGGGCATGAGGGCTATCCTGGGCATCCCGAAGTGGAGCTGGCCCTTTTGCGGCTTTATCATGCCACGGGAGATCGGAAATGCCTGGAGCTTGCAAAGCATTTTATTGATGCAAGAGGCGTGGATCCCCACTTTTATGAGAAGGAAAAGAAGCTCCGCAGCTGGACCGTATGGGGGAATGACCCTGTAAACTACGAGTATCAGCAGTCCGGGGCTCCGGTCAGAGAGCAGAAGGACGCCACAGGCCACAGTGTCCGTGCGGTTTACCTTTATACCGGAATGGCGGCGCTTGCATCGGAAACAGAGGATCAGGAGCTGCTTGCTGCCTGCAAAAGGCTTTGGAGCAGCATTACCGATAAAAGAATGTATGTGACCGGCGGGATCGGATCTACGGTGCTGGGAGAAGCGTTTACGGTGGATTACGACCTGCCCAATGATACGGCGTATGCGGAGACCTGCGCGTCTATCGGACTGATGTTTTTTGCCTCCAAAATGCTGGAGCTGGAAGTGGATGGGCGCTATGGGGATGTGATGGAAAGAGCCTTTTATAATACCGTGCTTGCAGGGATGCAGCTGGATGGAAAGCGCTTCTTTTATGTAAATCCGCTGGAGGTGCTTCCAGGGATTTCCGGGGTGGCTGCGACCCATAAGCATGATCTGCCGGAAAGGCCCGGCTGGTATGCCTGCGCCTGCTGCCCGCCTAACGCTGCAAGGTGTATTGCTTCCTTTGGGAAATATGCATATGGTGAAAATGAGACTACCGGATATATCCATCTGTTTGTAAAGGGCAGGGTACAGTTTGCAAACGGACTGAAGCTTGTCTGCGACACAGAATATCCCTATGGCTTTACAGTAACCTACAGGGTAGAGGAAGGAAGCGGAAGACTTGCCATAAGAAAGCCGGACTGGAGCAGCCGTTTCCAGATCACGATCAATGATATCGGGGTAAGCGAACAGGACAAAAAGGGATATGTATTTTTAGAACAGGTACGTCAGGGAGATGTGATCCGCATCTTTTTGGATGATGAAGTGAAACGTGTCTATGCGTCCACAAGAGTTGCAGATGATACCGGAAAGGCGGCGCTTCAGAGAGGGCCTCTGGTATACTGCGCAGAAGGGGTAGACAATGAGGGGGATGTGCTGTCCCTTTCCCTGAAGGAAGAGGGAGAGATCACGGCAAAGGCCTATGACCCCGCTCTTTTGCAGGGGACGGTAAAGCTGACGGCAGAGGGATACCGCACTTATTCGGAGCCTGCCCTGTATTCCATGAAAAAGCCGGACAGGAAAGAGTGCCAGATCACCCTGGTTCCCTATTACACCTGGGGAAACAGAGGATTGAACCAGATGCGCATCTGGCTGCCGGAGCGGTAAATCGCCGGAGTGGTGCCGGTTACCTGCTTAAATTTCTTAATAAAATAGCTGATATTTTCAAAGCCTGTCTGCATGGCAGCCTGAGTGACGGAGCAGTCCTCCTCACTGGCTAAAAGTGCGCAGGCTTTTTCAATGCGGTAGCGGATCAGAAAATAGGAAAAGCTTTTCCCGAAATGCCTGGAAAAATAGGCGCTGAAATAGTTGGGGGACATACATAAATAGCGGGCAATGTCAGAGACCGTGATCTTTTCTGCATAATGCTCTTCTATATAAAGAAGGATCTTCCGATAGGTATCCATGTTTTTATCGGGAACGGGATGGGGAGAAAAAAGACCTTCCCTTCCCAAAAGGCCAATGATCTCATACAGATAGGCCTTGGTCAGAAGCTCGAAACATTTGGGGGACTCTTCATTAAGGGCAATGATCCGGGTGATCAGATCATAGACCCGCTGGTAAAGCTCGCCCTGGGAGGGGTAGAGCCGTTCCGGAAAGCACAGCTTACCTTCCAGCAAGGGAGCAATTAAGGAGGTCTGGGTAATATCCTCCCCGGCAAAGCTGAGGGCGCTTAGGGGAAACACATAGGCGTAGTAAACAACCAGATCGGAAATGCTGGTATATTGATGCAGTCTTCTGGGAGATACAAAGACAAGATCCCCGGGAGATAGGATATGCTTGGCGCCGTCTAAGAGAAGTTCTACCTTTCCCTCCAGTACCAGGACGATCTCGAGCTCTTCATGCCAGTGGTAGGGGACAAAAATGTTCCCCTGCTCCGTGACCATGCGGTAATGCTGGAAGGGAAAGAGAAGGCTTCCGTGGGATTTCTTTTCATAAAGTTTTTCGTTCATGGGAGCTCCTTTTGGAATATAAGGTCAAAATCTAAGGATAGTGTTATTATATATCAAAATAGTGCAAGAAAAAAGAGAAAAGAATGTAGTATTATTGCATTATCAAAGAAAGAACGGAGGAGTTACCATGGCAAAGTGGCTTGATGATGCGATTTTTTATGAGATTTATCCACAGTCCTTTCAGGATTCAAATGCGGATGGAATTGGGGATTTCAAAGGACTGATCTCCAGGCTGGATTATATCAGGGAGCTTGGATGCAACGCTCTCTGGATCAATCCCTGCTTTACCTCACCCTTTGGGGATGCGGGTTATGATGTGGCGGATTATTACACCATCGCACCCAGATACGGAACCAATGAAGATGCAAAACTGCTTTTTGAGGAAGTCCATAAAAGGGGCATGCACATTCTCTTTGATCTGGTGCCCGGGCATACCTCTGTGGAGCATGCCTGGTTTAAGGAATCCATGAAGCCGGAAAAGAATGAATTTACAGACCGCTATGTATGGACGGACAATGTGTGGGAAGCACCGGAGGATATGGGGTGCCTGAGAGGGATTTCCCAGAGATGCGGCGCTGTGGGACTGAATTTCTTTTCCATGCAGCCGGCGCTGAATTACGGCTATTACAAGGTGACAAAGCCCTGGCAGCAGGAAATGGATGCGCCGGGACCGAAGGCAACCCTGGAGGCCATGATGGATGTGATGCGGTTCTGGCTTTCCATGGGCTGTGACGGCTTCCGTGTGGATATGGCCGGTTCCCTGGTAAAGAACGATCCGGACTCCAAGGGTACTATTGCCCTGTGGAAAAAGGTAAGGGCTTTTCTGGATGAGGAGTTCCCGGATGCGGCTATGGTCTCCGAATGGGGAGAGCCGGACAAATCCCTTCAGGGAGGTTTCCATATGGATTTCCTGCTTCATTTCGGGCCGTCCCATTACAACGATCTGTTCCGCTGTGAACACCCTTATTTTTCAAGTAAGGGACAGGGAGATATTTCAAAGTTTGTGGAGAAATATCTGGAAAATTATGAGAAGTCAGAGAAAAAGGGCCTGATCTGTATTCCATCCGGCAATCATGACATGCAGAGAATGGCGCGCACCCTGGATCCGGAGGAGATGAAGGTGGCATTTGCCTTTTTGCTTTCTATGCCGGGAGCGCCTTTTATCTACTACGGGGATGAGATAGGCATGCGTTATGTGGAGGATCTGGTTTCTGTGGAGGGCGGCTATGAGCGTACCGGAGCCAGAACGCCTATGCAGTGGGATGACACGGTAAACGCCGGTTTCAGCGCTGCACCCAGGGACAGACTTTATATCAGACAGGACGAGGCAAAGGACAGGCCTACGGTGAAAAATCAGATTGCAAGAGAGGATTCCCTTTACCATGAGGTACAAAAGCTGATCAGGATCAGACAGGCCCATAAGGCGCTTCAGAGCAAGGGAGAGATCCGGTTTGTCTTTGCACAGGAAAATGCCTATCCCCTTGCCTACATCAGAAGCTGCGGGGAAGAAAGGATCCTGGCAGTGATCAACCCTTCGGCAAAGGAGGTTTCCTTCCCCTTTGAGGAAGAGGCAAAGGAGGTTCTCTACAGTCTTTACGGCGAAGCAAAGACAGAGGGAGGCCGGGTTGTGGTACCCGGAAGGAGCGCAAGCTTTTTGAAGCTGTAGAAGTAGGAGCACAGAGCCTTTACAGAGAATAAAATAAAACAGGCCGCAAATGAAAAATATGCTCATTAAATAGCAATTATTGAGTAGTTTGTGACCTGCTTTTTTTGTAAAATGATACTATCAAAAGGAGGCAGTCATGCTCACAGCAAAGAACCCTATTTTGCCGGGATTTTATCCGGATCCGTCGATCTGCAGGGTAGAGGATACCTATTATCTGGTCAATTCCACTTTTTCCTATGCGCCAGGCGTTCCCATCTTTGAAAGCCGGGATCTGGTCAACTGGAAGCAGATCGGAAATATCCTGGATCGGAGGGAACAGCTCGTCCTGGATGGAGCTACCATGTCACGGGGGATTTATGCACCCACCATCCGGTATCATCAGGGCACGTTTTACATGATCACCACCAACGTTTCCTATGGCGGCAATTTTTATGTGACGGCCAAAGATCCCGCAGGGCCATGGTCAGATCCCATCTATCTGAAGGCTCCCGAGGGAGAAGATGGGGGGATCGATCCTTCCCTTTATTTTGAAGGGGAGAAGTGCTACTATGTGGGACAGCGCCAGAAGAAGGCGGCAGAGTGGTTTGGAGACTGCGAGATCTGGATGCAGGAGCTTGACCTTCAAAGGGGTGAGCTTACAGGGCCGTCCTACGCCCTTTATGACGGTTCCATGAAGAAAGCCAACTGGGCAGAGGGCCCTCATCTTTATAAGATCGGGGAATATTATTATCTGCTTTGTGCAGAACAGGGAACCGGCTTTGAACACAGTATTTCGGTAGCCAGAAGCAGAACCCTTACGGGGCCTTATGAGAACTATCCGGGCAATCCCCTGCTCACCCACAGGCATCTGGGAAGGCAGTACCCGGTTCAGTGCGTGGGGCATGGAGATCTGGTGGATACCAAAGAGGGAGATTTTTATATGGTGCTCCTGGGCACAAGACCGGTAAACGGAGCCGCCAGACTTGGAAGAGAGACCTTTCTTGCCAAAGTGGAATGGCAGGAGGGCTGGCCGGTGGTAAATCCGGGAGAAGGGAAGCTTTTCACGGAGCAGCCCGTTGCACTTCCCGAATGTCCTCTGGCAAAAGGACAGGTTCCGGCTTTTCAGCGGAAAATGGAGCTTTCTTTCCGGCAGCCTCTTGATCCCAGGCTTTTGACCTTCCGCCATTTAAGGGAAGGAGCATTTAAGACAGCAGATGAGCAGGGATGCGAGATTGCTTTAAGCTTTCGGGGAGGCAGGCCGCAGGATGCAGACCGGGAGATATCTTATCTGGGAGTGCGGCAGCAGGCGCTTTGCTTTTCCCTTCAGGTGCAGGTAGGCTGTAACCTGAACGAGGGAGAAGAGGCGGGGCTTCTTTATCTCCATGATGATGACAATTATCTGCTTTTCCTTATGAAAAAGGGGCCTCAAGGACTATACTGCCAGGTACAGAAAAGGGAGCTTGGAAAGGAAGAACTTTTCCCGGCGCATCCCGTTATACAGGAAGAAGACGGCTTTGCCACCATGGGGCTTTCCGGAACGGAAAAAGGGGTCATTTTTGAGCTTTCCGAAACAGAGATCGGAAGCTGCAGTACGGACTTTTTAAGCTCGGAGCGGGGCGGCGGATTTGCAGGTTGTACCTACGGAATTTACGCCTTTGGAGCCACAGAAGGATATGCACATTTCCGCCATTTCACAGTGGAATATCCGGTTGTGGAAGAGCACAAAATGGAGTATAATTAAGATAATGTAAAGCAAAGATAAGGAGGGTTATAATGCTGTACATAGGTGTTGATCTGGGTACCAGCGCAGTAAAGCTGCTGCTCATGGACGGTCAGGGACAGATTAAAAAGATTGTTTCCAAGGAATATCCCATTTATTTTCCTCATCCGGGATGGTCGGAGCAAAAGCCGGAGGATTGGTTTGCAAAGACCATGGAAGGAATTAAGGAGCTGATCGCAGAAGCGGATAAGGATCAGGTAGCAGGGATCAGCTTTGGAGGGCAGATGCATGGCCTTGTGATCCTGGATGACAAGGATCAGGTGATCCGTCCCGCTATTTTGTGGAATGACGGACGTACCTTTGAAGAATGTGATTATTTAAATGAGGTGATCGGAAAAGAAAAGCTTTCCGAATATACCGCAAATATTTCCTTTACAGGATTTACGGCGCCCAAGATCTTATGGGTAAAAAATAAAGAGCCTGAGAATTTTGCAAGGATTGCGAAGATCATGCTCCCGAAGGATTACATTGCCTATAAGCTTACCGGCGTAAACTGTACGGATGTTTCCGATGCCTCCGGTATGCTTCTTCTGGATGTAAAGAACCGCCGCTGGTCAAAGGAGATGTGTGAGATCTGCGGCATTACGGAGTCCATGCTTCCGAAGCTTTATGAAAGCTATGAGTGCGTAGGCTGCGTAACAAAGGAGATCGCAAAGGAACTGGGAATTCCCGAAACGGTAAAGGTTGCAGCCGGAGCCGGAGATAATGCGGCGGCAGCAGTGGGAACCGGAACCGTAGGAGAGGGCATGTGCAATATTTCCCTTGGAACCAGCGGTACGATCTTTATTTCCTCTGAGAAATTTGGCGTAGACAAGTTCAATGCGCTGCATGCCTTTGCCCATGCAGACGGCCATTATCACCTGATGGGATGCATGCTCAGCGCTGCGTCCTGCAATAAATGGTGGATGGAGGATATTATCGGCACAAGCGAGTATGCAAAGGAGCAGGAGAACATTACAAAGCTTGGGGAAAACCACGTTTACTTCCTGCCTTATCTGATGGGAGAAAGATCTCCCCATAATAATCCAAATGCAAGAGGAACCTTTATCGGCATGACCATGGATACTACCAGGGCGGACATGACCCAGGCAGTGCTGGAAGGAGTGGCTTTTGCCCTCCGTGATTCCCTGGAGGTTGCCAGATCCCTTGGCATCCATCTTGAGAGAACCAAGATCTGCGGAGGAGGAGCCAAGAGTCCTCTGTGGAAGAAGATGATCGCCAATATCCTGAATTTGAAGGTGGATGTGATCGAAAGCGAGGAAGGGCCGGCGCTGGGAGGCGCTATGCTGGCGGCAGTGGCCTGCGGCGAGTATGAAAGCGTAGAGGACGCAGCTTCCAAGATCGTAAAGATCATTGATACGGTAGAGCCTGAACCTGAGCTGGTTGCAAAATACGAGGAAAGATACCAGCAGTTTAAGGAGATCTATCCTGCCTGCAAGCCCTTATTTGAGATTATTAAATAATCGGAAAAGGATACAGATTTAATAATAAAATGAAGAAAGGAAGAGTAGAGGATGAAGGTTTACAGTGTAACAGACGACCGGTTCAAAAAGTACGGAAGGGTCGTAAAGAACATTGACTTTTCAGAGCTGGTAAAGGCACTGGAAGAAAAGACACCCCTTCCGGAGGGTGTGGATTATGTTCCGGGACTTCCGGAACTGGAAGCGCTGCCTGTGATGAAGGAGCTTACCAGCAAGACTTACGGAGAGCTGCCGATCCAGATCGGCTACTGCAACGGACACAATTCCATGCTTAATGCGCTGGAATATCATCGCAGCTCAGAGATCAATGTAGCGGCTACTGATGCCATTTTAATGCTGGGAAGCCAGCAGGACATTACAGAGGATTTCACCTATGATACTTCTCTGGTAGAAGCATTTCTGGTTCCCAAGGGCTGTGCAGTAGAGGTTTATGCTACCACCCTTCACTATGCACCCTGTGGTGTAGACGGCAAGGGCTTCAAGGTTGGGATTGTGCTTCCCAAGGAAACAAATTATGAGCTGACTGACAAGCATGCAGAGGGTGAGGATGCCCATCTCACTGCAAAGAATAAATGGCTTCTGGGACATCCGGAGGGGGGACTGCCGGAGGGAAGCCCTATGGGTCTTGTAGGAAAGAACCTTTGTATCAATGACTGAAATACCGGTTTCATAAGCGGAGGACGCTTGTGAAAGGAGGTATTTAATGAGAGGATCTGCGTCAGTGCGGCGCTTCCGCAGGTTCTTATGATAACAAAGCCGCACAGAAAGAGGTTGAAAATGAACAATTTACCAGTAGTAAAGCTTGGTATCGTGGCAGTAAGCCGTGACTGCTTCCCCATCGAGTTATCTCAGAAAAGACGTGCAGCCATCAGGGCTGCATACAAGGGTGATTTATATGAGTGCCCTGTTACCGTGGAAAATGAGCAGGATATGCTGAAGGCTGTTGAGGATGTGAAGAAGGCAGAGTGTAATGCCCTTGTAGTATTCTTAGGAAACTTCGGACCTGAGACACCGGAAACACTGATCGCAAAGAATTTTGACGGCCCCTGCATGTTTGTAGCAGCAGCAGAGGGTGACGGAGATATGATTAACGGAAGAGGCGATGCATACTGCGGTATGCTGAACTGCTCCTACAACCTTGGCATGCGTCACCTGAAGGGCTATATCCCTGAGTATCCTGTAGGAACTGCAGATGACATTGCAGGGATGATCGGCGATTTCGTTCCCGTTGCCCGTGCAGTGATCGGCGTTCAGAATTTGAAGATCATTACCTTTGGTCCCCGTCCTCAGGACTTCTTCGCTTGTAATGCACCGATCAAGGGCTTATATGAGCTGGGGGTAGAGATTGAAGAGAACTCAGAGCTTGACCTTCTTGTTTCTTTCAGGGAGCATGAGAATGATCCCCGTATCCCTGAGGTATGCGCAGACATGGCAAAGGAAATGGGCGAGGGCTGCTACTATGAGGATCTGAACGTAAAGATGGCACAGTTTGAGCTTACTCTGCTTGACTGGGCAGAAAATCATAAGGGCGCAAGAAAGTATGTTGCATTTGCAGATAAGTGCTGGCCTGCATTCCCTTCACAGTTTGGATTTGAGCCCTGCTATGTAAACAGCCGTCTGGTAGCAAGGGGAATTCCGGTATCCTGCGAGGTTGATATTTACGGCGCATTAAGCGAGTACATCGGACTTTGCGTATCAGAAGATGCAGTTACCCTGCTTGACATTAACAACTCTGTTCCTCAGTACATCTATGATGAGGACATTGTAGGAAAATATAACTATGCACTGACCGATACCTTTATGGGCTTCCACTGCGGAAATACGCCTGAGTGCAAGATGTGCTCTTCCAGAGCAGTGAAGTATCAGCTGATCCAGCACAGACTTCTTGAGCCTGCAGGCTCCGATCCTGATTTCACCAGAGGTACCTTAGAGGGAGATATTGCAGCTTCTGATATTACCTTCTATCGTCTGCAGTGCAACTCCGACGGCGAGCTTGTTTCCTACATTGCACAGGGAGAAATCCTTGATGTTCCTACCAGATCCTTTGGTGGTATCGGTATCTTTGCAATTCCTGAGATGGGACGCTTCTACCGTCATGTGCTGGTAGAAGGAAGATTCCCTCACCATGGAGCCGTTGCATTTGGCCATTACGGAAAAGCAATTTACGAAGTATTCAAGTTCTTAGGCGTTAAGAGCATTGGCTTTAACCAGCCTAAGGGAATGCTTTACAAGTCCGAAAATCCTTTTGCATAAAATCGCTTGCAGAAAAGAGAAATTTACATTTTTTGAATAAGTTTATACTAGAAAATAAGAGCCTGTATGATTATACTCTACATTGATATCATGCAGGCTTTTGCCTGTTTAAGTCCAGATGGAAAAGGAGAGAGAAAATGGCTAAGAGTACAACAAAAGACATGACAGTGGGATCTCCCATGAAGTTAATTTTAGGTTTTTCCATTCCTCTTTTATTTGGTTCATTATTTCAGCAGTTTTACAGCGTTGTGGATACCCTGATCGTCGGAAGATTCCTGGGGATGAAAGCGCTTGCAGGGGTAGGTGCGACCGGATCCGTCAATTTCCTCATCGTTGGATTCTGCATGGGGATCTGCAATGGATTTGCTATACCTGTAGCGCACAAATTCGGTGCAAAGGATTATTCGGGAATGCGCCAGATCGTGGCCAACTGTGTCTGGCTTTCTGTGGCCTTTGCCGTGGTGATCACTACGGTGGTTTCCTTGCTGTGCAGGCAGATCCTGACCTGGATGAATACGCCGGAGGATATTTTTGAAAATGCGTATATCTATATCCTGATCATTTTCCTTGGGATCCCCGCTACCTTTTTATATAATATTCTGTCCGGGATCATCAGATCCATGGGGAACAGCAAAACGCCCCTGGTGTTTTTGACCATCTCCTCCTTTTTGAATATCGGCCTGGATCTGATCTGTATCATTAACCTGAAAATGGGAGTGGCAGGCGCAGCAGTGGCAACTGTGGTTTCACAGCTGGTATCCGGCCTTCTCTGTCTCTTTTATATGATAAAAAAATTTGAGATTTTAAGAATTCAGAAAGAAGAATGGAAGATCAATCCCCATCACATGAAGGTACTGTGCAGCATGGGCATCCCCATGGGACTGCAGTATTCCATTACGGCCATCGGCTCTGTTATCCTGC
>ULSO01053217.1_pt1 | contig 24717 bp, 22 predicted proteins | sample 1956701 | NCBI WGS metagenome assembly ULSO01 (sample SAMEA4835708, study PRJEB28245) | human gut metagenome | biome: gut microbiome; material: fecal sample | place: Denmark | collected 2008 | reverse complement strand
CCCGTTTTTCGGGCGCGCCGCCTGTTCAATGCAGAAAATTACGCATTATATATTAGAGTTTAGTTTTTCCTTCTTCGGCTTTTATTATGCTGCCCTCGTCATTCCACGAGTACATAGCTCTGATTTCCTTGCCGACTTCCTCGAGCTGGTGAGATGCTTCGAGGTTCCTCTTTGCAATGAAATGAGCCCTGCCGTTATTGTTTTCGGCAATCCATTTGGAAGCGAAAGTGCCGTCCTGAATTTCTTCAAGAATTTTCTTCATTTCCTTCTTGGTTTCATCGGTTATAAGGCGCTTGCCCGTCTCGTAATCGCCGAATTCCGCCGTATCGGAAATGGAATATCTCATCATAGAGAAGCCGCCCTTGTAGATAAGGTCAACTATGAGCTTCATTTCGTGAATGCACTCGAAATATGCGTTTCTGGGGTCGTAACCTGCTTCGACGAGCGTTTCGAAACCTGCCTTCATGAGCGCGGTAACGCCGCCGCAGAGAACTGCCTGTTCGCCAAAAAGGTCGGTTTCGGTTTCGCACTTGAATGTAGTTTCAAGCACGCCCGCTCTTGCGCCGCCAATTCCTGCCGCATAGCCGAGAGCTATATCGAGAGCCTTGCCCGTGTAATCCTGTTCAATTGCAACGAGGCAGGGAACGCCCTTGCCTTCCTGATATTCGGAACGTACTGTATGACCGGGACCCTTGGGAGCAATCATGAACACGTCGATATTTGCAGGGGGAACAATCTGCTTGAAGTGAATGTTGAAGCCGTGTGCGAAAGCGAGAGCCGCGCCGTCTTTGAGGTTGGGTTCGATGCTTTCCTTATAAACTTTTGCCTGTCTTTCGTCGTTGATTAATATCATAACGATGTCGGCGCGTTTGGTTGCTTCTGCAACCGTGTAAACCTTGAAACCTGCGGCTTCAGCCTTGGGCCAGGACTTGCCGCCCTCGTGAAGGCCTATGATAACCTTTACGCCGCTGTCTCTGAGGTTGAGTGCGTGAGCATGTCCCTGACTGCCGTAACCTATTACAGCTACGGTTTTATTCTTCAATGCGTTCAAGTCGCAATCTGACTGATAATAAATTTTTGCCATATCGCAAATTTCCTCCAAAAAACTGTTCGCGTATTATTATATAATTTATAATTTTTTTAGTCAAGCGATATTAAAAATTATTAATAAATCAATCAAAAAAATTGCATAAAAGTATTTTTTGTTATATAATTGTCCAAATCACAGACAAAGAGATGAATATTGATGAATAACAGTCTTAAAGAACTCACCGTTTTGCGCGGTCTTGAAAAAAACCAGCTCTTCCGCCTGTTCGTCAACACGGCGGAAGGCGGCGACAAAAGTCTTTTTTACTATCAGATTTTCAAAGACGGCGCGGAGAATGATTTTACCGCAAAGTTGTGCGAACTTATTTTGCAGGACGAAAACGCTTTTTCCGTAACCTGCGCGAGGGGAGATGCGCCTTCCGAATATCTTTTGAATGCTTTCACAGAAGATTTACAGACTATTTTCTGCGCGGCAAAAAAATACAGCGACGACAGATATTTCTGTCTCGGTCGCCCTTCCTATCCTTTCGACGGGCAATTCGACGCGCAGATTTCGGCCGAAAACCTCAAAAAATTTTACAGAGGGCACGGCTACGGGCAATTTATAAAGTACAAGGCGTTCAGTTATGCCGACGGAAAACTTGTGCCCATCGCCAACACCCCCACCGTTACTCTTTCCGACCTCAAAGATTACGAATACGAAAAGAAGGTCATCGGCGACAATATCGTCAATTTCATTCACGGTCTGCCCTATTCAAACATGCTTTTATGCGGCGACCGCGGCACGGGCAAATCCTCTACGGTGCACGCCATGCTCAACAAGTACTTCGAAGAAGGCCTGCGAATTATTGAACTCAACAAGGAAACTTTGCTTTCCGTTCCCGAAATACGCAGAACGGTCGCGCACAATCCGCTTAAATTCATAGTGTTTATAGACGATTTGTCCCTCGGCGAGAGCGACGATAAAATTTCTTCGCTCAAAGCCGCGCTCGAAGGTTCGGTTTCGGGCGGAACGGGCAACGTCATGATTGTTGCGACGTCGAACCTCAGACACATAATAAAGGAAAGTTTCTCCGAAAGAGAAAACGCTGTTCATCCCTCCGACAGCAAGGCAGAACAACTTTCCCTTTCCGACAGGTTCGGTCTTACTGTAATGTTCTCGACGACGGATAAAGCGCTGTACCTTTCGATTATCAGGCAGCTCGCCGACGACATGAAAATAAAAGCAGACAGAGACGAACTTTGCTCTCTTGCTGAGAGGTGGGCGCTGGTCAAAGGCGGAAGATCCCCGAGGCGCGCAAGGCAGTTTATCGACCTCGTTTATTCCTGCGAAGTTCGCGGAATTCCCGTTGAATTCTGACGATTGACTACATTTTTTGCGATATCATAGATATCGCCTGCTCCGAGGACGAGCGCCATATCGCCCTCTCCTGTATCTTTTAAAAAATATTCTATGTCCCGTTCGCACTCTGCGTAACGGGCATTTTTCAGTTTGCGCGAAAGCGCGAGCGCACTGCCTTCTGCGTCGAAATATTCCCGCGCAGCGAATGTTTTGTATATCAAAAGATTGTTTATTGGCGACAGAACGCGGACAAAATCGTCAAAAAGATTTTTTGTGCGGCTGTAAGTATGAGGCTGAAAGACGACGAACACCCTGCCGCGGCAGACCTCCGCCGCAGTTTTTAATACGGCGGCTATTTCGTTGGGATGATGGGCGTAGTCGGCAACGACTTCCGCGCCGTTGAACTTTCCTATAAGTTCGAACCTGCGTTCGACGCCGCGGAACAATTCAAGACCGCGCTTTATATCTTCCGAACGAATTCCCGCCATTCCCGCCGCTCCAGCCGCCGCGAGGGCATTAAGAATATTGTGTCTGCCAAAAACTTTCAAACTGATGCGACAGGCTGCTCTTCCCCCCTCGCACAGTTCAAAAGAATACCTCCCCCTGTCCGAACGTATGCCTGCTGCCGAATAATAAGCGCTGCTGTCTGTGCCGAATGTCAGTGTTCCCCTGCCGCAAGGGTCGCCGTAAAGGCAAAGACTTTTGCGCGACGATGACATAAAGGCTGCATATGCCGCCAATAAATCTTCCTTGCCGCCATAACATTCAAGATGATCAGCGTCGCTGTTTAATATTACAGCGATATCAGGTTTGAGCAAAAGAAAATTTTTTCTGTATTCGCATGCCTCGGTTATAAAGTAATCGTTTCCTCTTATTTTACAGTTGGAAAAAGCGTTATCTGCACCGCCTATGTGGCAGGTAAAATTTTTGCCCGCCGCGTCAAATATATGGCTCAGCATGCTTGCGCAGGTAGTTTTTCCGTGGCAACCCGCTACCGCAATGACATTTTTGTACATTTTTGAGACTTCCGCCAACAGTTTGCCCCTTGAAATGAGGGTTATGCCGAGTTCGAGCGCCTCGCGCAGCTGCACATCGTCGGGTTTTACCGCATCGGTATAAACCAATGCGCCGTATCCGCGAATTTTGCCTTCGGGGTGTCCTGAATGCACCTCTATTCCCATCGATGAGAGCTCGCGTGTATATCTGTTAGGACAGATATCGCTGCCCGCCACTCTTTTGCCTGAAAAATGAAGTATTTTCGCGAGTGCGCTCATGCTTACCCCGCCTATTCCGAGCATATAAAAGCTGTCGTGTGAAGTTATAAAATTGTCGTTCATACTTCATTTTATTACTTTTTGCGATATATTAGCACGAAAAACGACATTTTTTAGCAAATAAAAACCCCGACGGCTGCCAGCCGTCGGGGTAAATTTTTGAACTTAAATTAATTCAATTAATCAGGCTTATTCGCCGCGCCTTCCGAAGTTTTTCAGAAGCCTTGCGAACTTAGGCACGCTCTTGTCGCTAGGACGCTCGATAGTATCGTCGTCGGCAGACTGATAGGGCTGAGCCGCAGGCTGAGGCTGCTGGTAAGCGCCCTGATTGTAGGCGGGCTGCTGGGGCTGCTGATATGCTGACTGGTTGAGCGGCTGCTGATAGAGCGGCTGCTGAGGTTGCTGGCGGGGATTGGAATAAGGGTCGTTGTTTATGGGCATGCGGGAAGAATAATTCTGCTGGGTATAAAGCTGACCGCTCGTATAAGCCCTCTGCTGTTCCTCTTCCTTCTTGTTGTCGAAACCGGGGAAGCCCGTTGCAATGACGGTAATTTCCACTTCGTCCTGCACATTGGGGTCGATACGCGCGCCGAAGATGATATTCGCGGAAGCGTCAACTACGCTGCGCACAAGTTCTGCCGCATCGGCAACTTCGTCAAACGTAAGGTCGGTGCCGCCGACGACGTTCAATATCACGCCGCGCGCGCCCTCGATTGTAGTTTCAAGCAGGGGGCAGTTTACCGCAACCCTTACCGCTTCGATAATTCTGTTGTCGCCCTTTGCAACGCCGACGCCGAGGTGGGCTATGCCCTTATCTTTGAGCACGGTTTTTACGTCCGCGAAGTCGAGGTTGATGAGAGCGGGATTGACGATGAGTTCGGCAATGCCCTTTATGCCCTGTTTGAGAATTTCGTCCGCAACGCGGAGAGCTTCAACCATGGGTGTATTTTTTGCAACGACCGTTCTTATCTTGTCGTTGGGTATAATTACGAGGGTATCTACGTATTTTTTGAGATTTTCAAGGCCTTTGGCGGTGTTTTCCATGCGCTTTTTGCCCTCGAAACCGAAGGGTTCGGTAACGACGGCGACCGTGAGGATTTTCATATCCCTTGCAATTTTAGCAATTACGGGAGCCGCGCCGGTGCCCGTGCCGCCGCCCATACCTGCCGTTATGAACAGAAGGTCCGTACCCTTGATAACTTCTGTGAGAATATCTTTGCTCTCCTCTGCGGCTGCTCTGCCGACGTCAGGATCTGCGCCCGCGCCGAGACCTTTTGTAAGCTGGCTGCCTATCTGAATTTTATTTTCGCAGGGAGAAAGAGCGAGAATCTGGCTGTCGGTATTGACAACTATGTATTCCGCACACTTTATTTTGGCTTCCAACATACGGTTTACGGCGTTGTTGCCTGCTCCGCCGACGCCAATAACTTTAATTTTGGCTTTGCCCGAAATGTTGTTCATTGCTGTATCGTTAAACATAAGTTAACCTCCGTAAATTTCAAAAAAAGCATGTAACTTGTCAATCGCCGAGAGCCGCGTCGAGCAGGCTGTAAAGCGAAGAAAACTGTGGTTTGTCGTAATAAGGAACGGTCGGAGCGACTACGTTGACCGCACAAACGAGCCTGGATGAAAGGTGTTCGGCAGTGCCGCGCACAATCTTTACCCCTTCGCCCGTTACATACAGGGGCTTACCGCTCATATCTTTTTCACCGAAGGACTGTCTGCACGCCTCTATCGTTTCGCAGATGCCGTCCAGTCCCTCGCGGATTATATCGCGCAGATTTGCCGTCGAAAAACTGTAAATCTGACCTTCGTATCTAATTTCCTGAATGGAAGTCAGATGTTCTTTTGCATTAAGATTGACCTTGGAAAGAAATTCGGACGCCACTTCGAAAGGAATATTGAGTTCCTCCGACAAGAGCACGGCGACATGTCCTATTCCCACCGAAAACGAACGACTGAAAAGCACTCCGTTTCCGCAGGAAACGCTGTATGTCGAGGAAATGTATCCGAGGTCAAAGAGCGCCGCGCACCCGTCGCGAAGTTCGGGGGCGAGCAGATAATTTACTTCCGCGAGCGGGGAAGGAATAAATTCAACGTCCCTGACGGAAGAAAATCTGTTGAGCGCGTTCACAACGCATTCGGCAAAGGATGATTTGCATAAAAACCAGCAGAGCTTTGCCCTGAGGCTGTCCGTTACGCAACCGTAAGGGTCTATCATTCTGCGCTTGTCCGACATGACGTAGTAAACGGGACTGCACTTTATCTCGGTAAAACCGCTTACGGGCTGCGGGCGGGAAAGTTCGTTAAGCTGATCTAGCTGCGCTCCCCTTATCTTTTTAGGCGAAGGGAATGACAGCACTTTGTCGGTATTTATTACCCTGAGGAATTCACCGGGAACGCCGACAAAAAACTTTGTAACTTTGCAGCCTGCGGCGGCAAGCGTGTTCTTGACGCATTCGGTTACCGCGGAGTTGAAACTTTTGACGTCCAGAAGTTCGCCGTCTGCATAACCGTCGTATTCGCAGGAATATTTACTTTTGATGATGAAAGTGTTGTTTACTCCCCTTTCACCAACTGCCGCGCATATTTCCGAAGAGCGAATATCCAACACTGCTACGCTTGTGTTCCGCACTGTTTTACCTTTATTTGCGCATACGCAATCCGCGCATACCTATGGATTTATTATATAATAGTGTCAACCCTATTGTCAACCAAAAGAAGCAAAAAAGCGGCTAACAGAATAATTTTAGCCGCTTTGCTTTAACTTAGTTGAAATATAGCTGTAAATTGACCTCAGAGAGAGGAAACATACTCGGCATAAACGCCCGAGACATCGCTTCCCGTGCACACGCAGAGCACGGAGCCGCGCAGCTTGCTGTCGTCGGAGAGAGATGAAAATACGCGATAGCACGAGGACATCTTTTCATCGCTGAAAACGGCAAAATCGCTTATCACGATTTCAACGCCGCAGTACAGCGAAAAAGTGATATTTTCGGTATCCGTGATTATGTCGTTCGCAACGGTAACTTTCTTTACGAGATTGCGGAGCGAGCCGAAATAATTTTTGAAAAGCAGGCTCATCTCCACAGCTGCTGAAAAGTTATCATCGCTGACATCCAAAAGGACGTTGGGGCACAAATCGTTTTCGTTTATGTTCTGCGCGCTTCCGCGTATGAACGTTCCGTCTTCGTCATAAACAGCGTAAAGTCCGTTGTCGTTCTGGCGGGCAAAGGTTTCGCGCCTCTCTTTGAGCACGACGTTGAGCGTGCAGGGAAAAACTTTTTCGTAAGACGCCACGCATATGGTGCCTTTCGTACCTATGCAACGCATTATGTCCTGCTCTTCGAGAAAAAGAAGATTGGTTCCCTTCAATGTATTTAATTGTCTGGTGCTGTATTCATAATCTTCGTCCCCGCCCGTCGTGTAATAAATATATTCCACGTTGACGTTCTTGATGGAGAGCGCTACCCCCGCGCCCACAACGAGCGCGGCGCAGAAGACGAGAGTTAAAATGAGCGCCACAACTTTTCTTATGTAATTCATATAGCTTTATCATATGACGACGCGGCGTATCTCTCCGCCGAGACCTGAAAGTTTTCTTTCGAAATCGGAATATCCCCTGTCTATGTGAGAAATATCGAGCACCTCGCTCCGACCTTCGGCGGCGAGCGCCGCAATGACGAGCGCAGCGCCTCCGCGCAGGTCGTTGGCTACCACGGTCGCACCTTTCAGCCCTTCAACTCCCCTTACGAATGCGCTCCTGCCGACGACGGTGATGTCGGCGCCCATCTTGCAAAGTTCGGGCACATATTTGAAGCGCGTTTCGAACAGGTTTTCAGTAACAATGCTGTTGCCGCTGCAGACTGTGCAAAGAGCAGTCATCTGCGCCTGAAGGTCGGTGGGAAAGCCGGGATAGGGCTGAGTTTCCACACTTTTGACAGAAACGGGTCTTTTGTCGTTCTTTATGTATATTTTATCATTTTTTATATGCAGTTTGCAACCGTTTTCCCGCAATTTATGCAAAAGCGAGCTTAAATTTTCGGCGCAGACGTTGCTGAGCTCTACATGACCGCCGCACATCGCAGCCGCAATGAGGAAAGTACCCGCTTCTATCCTGTCGCTTATGGGCTGATACTGCGCTCCGCCCAGCTTATTTACCCCATCTACGGTTATAGTGCCCGTTCCCGCGCCGCGCACCTTTGCACCTATCGCATTGAGAAAATTCTGCAAATCTTCTATTTCCGGCTCGCGCGCCGAATTTTTAATTACAGTAGTACCCTCGGCCTTGACAGCGGCGAGCATTATATTTTCAGTCGCGCCGACACTCGGGCAGTCGAGCATTATTTCGTTGCCGCACAGTTTATCGCAACTGCAAAGTATGTAACCGTTCTTTTCATCTATCTTAACCCCCAGACGCTTGAGCCCCGTAAGGTGAAGATCGACGGGTCTGAGACCTATGTCGCACCCGCCCGGATATGCAATTTTTGCTTTGCGGAAGCGCGAAATGACCGAACCCAACAGAAAGACCGACGACCGCAGTTCGTGCGCAAGTTCGCGCGGTATTTCGCAGTTATATGCCGACGAACTGTCTATAACCATATCCTGACCGCGGTATTGCACATTGCACCCGAGACAGCCGAGTATTCTGACCATATTGCGCACGTCGGAAATATCCGGCACGTTTAAAAGGGTTATCGGGCTGTCCGTAAGGACCGCGGCGGCAAGTATCGGAAGCACGGAGTTTTTGGCAGTCTGTATTTTTACGCTGCCTTCGAGCTTTTTACCCCCGTTGATAACATATTTTTCCATATTTACTCCGTTTTATGTAAGAAATGCCGAGCAGCCCGAACAAAGAATTTTTTCAGGCTGCTTTACTTCATTATATGGAATTTTACTCTGCCGTGTTAACGCGAGGCGGATACGTTATACAGCACGCCCATTGACGCCATGGTAATTATGAGCGAAGTGTTTCCGCTGCTTACGAGCGGCAACGGCAGCCCAGTCGGGGGAATAGTTCCGCTGACGACAAGCGCGTTGACGACGACCTGTATGCCGTAAACGAGCGTAATACCCGCCGAAAGCAGATAGCCGAACCTGTCGGTACAGCGTGAAGCAATTTTAAGTCCGCGGGATATTATGAATATGCATACCCCGAAAAAGATTGCAAGCCCGACAAAGCCGAGTTCTTCGCCCATGACGGACATAATGAAATCGCTTTCGGCAAAGGGAAGAAATCTGTATTTCTGTGTCGAATTGAATAAGCCGACCCCGAACCAACCGCCGTTGCCGAGGGCATAGAGCGACTGAATAAGCTGGTAGCCCTCATCTTTGGGCGAAGCCCAAGGGTCGAGAAAGGCGCTCAGCCTCTGCAATCTGTAAGGTTCAAGTATTATCAGCACGGGAACGGCAACGACAAATGGCACGAGCATGAGAGCGAAAGTTTTAAGGTTTGTGCCGCTCAAGAATACGAGCGCAAGCATAAGTAGCCCGACGCACATGGTTATGGACATGTTGGGTTCGGCGATAATAAGCACACACAGTCCCACGCCGACTGCAAGCACGGGCGCAATTCCCCTGAAAGTAGCTACCTTTTTGTAATTAACCGAAAAATGAGCGGCGGCAAAGAGCACAAACGCGTATTTTGCTATTTCGGACGGCTGCAACGTAAACGAGCCGAAACCTATCCAGCGTGTAGCGCCGTAATTAGTAACGCCTATGCCGGGGACAAATACCAGCGCGAGCAGAACAAAAGCGACAACTATAAGCGGAATTTTCAGTTTTATAAGTCTGCGGTAGGAAAAAAATGCGGCGACAAACATGGCAAGCGTGCCTAAAACCACGCCTATGAGCTGTTTATTTACAAAATACCACTCGCTGCCGTACTGAACCTTTCCGACGTACGAACCCGCAGAATAAATCATGAGGCACCCGAAGAGAGACATTGCGAGCGTGCAGACAAGTATCCAGACGTCCCCTCTTGCCGCGGGTTTTTCAAACAGCGGACTGCGCATTTTCAAAACTCTGTACTATTGCGATAAATCGCTCTCCCCTCTCTTCATATCCGCCGAACTCGTCAAAACTTGCGCTTGCGGGACTGAGCAGGACATTCTGCCCCGCGCCCGCGACGCTGCGAGCCAGCATGACCGCGTCAGAAAATTTTGCGCAGAGCGAAAAATTCATGAACCCCGAACGCAGGCAAGAATTGAGCAGTTTGAAGCGGTTTTCGCCGTACAAAACGGTGTGAATTACCCTGCTGCCGTTTACAAACGTATCAAAAAGAGCCGAATAATCGTAACCTTTATCTTTGCCCCCGAGCAGAAGTACCGTGGGGCGCGTCATGCAATTTACGGCTTTCAAAGTTGCATCGACGTTAGTGCCCTTGCTATCGTTTATGTAAGTTACCCCGTCGATTTCCGCAACATGCTCAATGCGGTGGCGCACTCCCCTGAATGATGCGAGCGACCTGCCGACAGATTGCGCGTCCAGCCCTAAAATATTTGAAACGGCAATGCATGCGAGCGCGTTGCAGACATTGTGCTCGCCGCCGACGGGCAAATCGCTCACTTTCATGTAATTTTTCCCGAAACAGGTCAGCTGTCCGTTTTCAACGCACGCGCCGTCGATGACTTCCTTTACGGAAAAAAACACTGTTTTTCCCTTTGTAACCTGCGCCAGCGCGCGCACGCGCTCGTCGTCGTAATTGAGTACGGCGTATTCGCTTTCGCGCAAGCCCCTTATAAGTTTACTTTTCAGGTAAACATAGTTTTCCATGTTGTAGTGCCTGTTCAGGTGGTCTTCGGTTATGTTTGTAATGACCGCGACGTGGGAGCGCAGTCCCGAAAGCGTTTCGAGCTGAAAGGAGGAAATTTCCATTACGGCAAAGTCGTCGAAAGAAAGTTTTTCCACATAATTGAGCGTCGGGTCGCCGCAGTTGCCGCACATGACGCTGTTTTTGCCGCAATCGCCCAGAACTTTATTTATCATTGAAACGGTAGTCGTCTTTCCGTTGGTTCCCGTTACGGCAATCTGAGTTGCGCGGAGATAGTGCGACGCGAGCTCCTCTTCGCCCGTAATTGCCTTTCCCAACCTTCTGAACGCCACGGGCAGGGGATTATCTATGGGAATGCCGGGACTTAAAACGAGCACGTCGCATACTCTGACCGCGTCGTTATAATTTTCGGCGGTTACCTCCTTTGCGCCGAGTGCGACAAGTTCTCTGCACGTCTTTTCGACGTTTCCGCCCATAACGTCGTCGTAAATGTAAACTTCAGCCCCGCGGGCAAGCAAAAAGCGGGCACTGCTTTCTCCCGATCTGGAAATGCCCGCTACTAAAAACTTCTGACCTCTGAAATACATCTTTCCTCACAAAAAAATCAAACAGATTATTCCGACTACGGCGGTGAGCAAAGAATATGCATATGAAATTTTACATTCCGTAAACCCCTTCATCTGAAAATGATGATGAACGGGCGCCATTAAAAATACTCTCCGCCTTGTCCGTTTATAATATATTACCTGTACTATGACGGATATTCCTGACACGGCGAACATAATTCCGATTACGGGAATATACAGGGCGTTGCCCGTAAAAACAGAAATGCAGGAAATGAGCCCGCCGAGCGCGAGCGAGCCCGTATCGCCCATGAAAACGCAGGCTTTGTTGCAGTTGAAGAGCAAAAACGCTGCGAGCGCGCCGACAGCAGCTAAAGCTATGAATGCCCGATTATCGCTCAGATTTGCCAGCATTATGCCGAACACAAGCAGATAAGAAAGCGAAGTTCCGCCCGCAAGCCCGTCCAGCCCGTCAGTCAGATTTACGCAGTTTACCGTTGCTATGAACACAAAAATTACAAAAGGAATGCAGCCCCAGCCGATATCAAAACTCAACCCGCCCGAAAAAGGCACTTCGAGCGAAGTAATTCCGTTTGTATAGCAATATGTCGCGGCAATTGACGCTATTGCCAGCTGAAATATAATTTTCTGGTAGGGTTTGAGCCCCTCGTTTTCCTTTCGGTAAATTTTTAAAAAATCGTCGAGAAATCCAACTATTCCGAAGCCGCCCGTTATCGCAAGCGTAAGGTTGGTCGTAGTGTCGCCCAGACCGCAAAAACCGAGAGAACAAATTACAATCGCAGCAATGAAAGCAAGTCCCCCCATTGTCGGCGTGCCGCTCTTTGAGGCGTGTTCTTTGACATAGCCGAGGATATATTGCCCCGCCTTTAATCTTTTGAGAACGGGGAGAAGAATTATAAGCAGTGCGCACGCCGCGGCAAACGCCGACAGCGTGCATATAAGGTATGTCTTCATTTAAATGGAATTGCCTATTATTTTTTTTATAACTGTATTGTCGTTATAGCTGTGTTTTATACCCATAATCTCCTGATAGGTCTCCCCGCCCTTGCCCGCGACGAGAAGAATATCTCCCTCTTTAAGAAGATTGAGCGCATATTCCGTCGCCATCTCCCTGTCGCTTATCGTAACGTAAGGCACGCCCGTTTTGCGCACGCCTTCCTCTATCTGTCCTATTATGTCAAACGGGTCTTCATACCTCGGATTATCAGAAGTAATTATGAGAAAATCTGCGTATTTGCCCGCAATTTCCCCCATTATCGGTCGCTTTGTCGTGTCGCGGTTGCCGCCGCAGCCGAACAGGCAATAGAGCCTGTTGTCGCACAGTTTTTTAAGGCTTGACAGCGATTTTTCCAGCCCGTCGGGCGTATGCGCAAAGTCAACGAAAACGCTTGCGCCGCGGAATTTTGCAACGCATTCAAGCCTCCCGGGCACGCCTTTGAGAGCGAAAAGCCCTTCGGCAATCGCCTCCATGCCGACGCCCAAGGCGTGAGCGCACGTCGCCGCCGCAAGAGCATTGTACACGTTATGTATCGCAGGCATATTAAGGCGGATGTCATACAGCTCGTCGCTTATATTTATGACAAACGAAGTGCCGTCTATATTCTCACTCAGATCGATAGCAAATGTATCGGCGGGGTTATCCAGACCGTAGCTCAATGCGTCTTTCCTCTCCGCAAGCAGTTTCGCGCCGAACTTATCGTCCGAATTTATCACGGCGAGGGCACACCTGTCCTTGCCGAAAAGCAGCTTTTTGCTTTCGGCATAGCTCTTCATGTCCCCGAAAAAATCGAGGTGATCCTGCGTAAGATTGGTAAAGATTGCCGCCGTAAAAAATATGCCGTCAACCTTGCCGAAATAAAGGGCATGGGCGGAAACTTCCATAAAAACATATTCCACCCCGCACTTAACCATATCGCTTAAAAGGCAATAGAGAAAAATCGGGTCGGGCGTAGTCAGTTCGGGAGAGACAAATTTCTTTGCATACGATATACCGAGAGTACCTATCACCGCGCAGGGCGAACCGGCAGCTTCGAAAATGCTTTTAAGCATATAGCTTGTCGTCGTTTTGCCGTTCGTGCCCGTTATTCCCACCATTTTGAGGCGTTTGTCGGGACAGCCGTAAAAAGTTCTCGCAATCAACGCCACCGCCGCTCTGCCGTCCTTGGCTATGACCTCGGGAACACCGAGGCAAAGCTCGCGCGTGCAAACGAGCGCGACTGCTCCGCGCGAACACGCTTCTGCTGCATGCTCGTGCGAATCCTCCTTTTCCCCCTCGTAGCATATGAACAAATCGCCCTGCCTCACCTTTCGGCTATCGGAGCATATACCCGTAATTTCTGTATCACCGTTCCCGTTAAACCTGACGACGTCAAGACCTTTTATCAGTTCGCGCAACTTCATAATTCACCCTCATTCATACGGTTTGATATTTTTAATGTTGATTATGTCTTCAAAAATCTGTCTTGCGGCAGGCGCTGCAACCGTGCTGCCGTAATATGAGCCCTGCGGCTCGTCAACTATGACGAGAGCAAGATATTCGGGCTTATCGGCGGGAAAAAATCCTATAAAAGACGAAACATATTTGCCCGCGGCGACAGCGCCGTTTTCATATTTCTGCGCGGTGCCCGTCTTGCCCGCCACGCGGTAGCCCTCAATATAAGCCTTTTTGCCGCTGCCTTCCTTTACCACCCCTTCGAGCATTTCGCACAGCATAGCCGACGCCTCGGGGCTTATTGTCGTATTTTTCAGAACGGGCTGATTTTCTTCGATAACCTTTCCGTCCGAAGAAACTATGTTTTTAAGCAGTCGCGGCACATAATAATTTCCGCCGTTGACCGCCGACGCCACGGCGCAGGCAAGCTGAAGCCCCGTTACCGCCACAGTCTGACCGAAACCAATTCTCGCGAGGTCGCAATCGCGTACCAAAGGTTCGGGAACGAGCATTCCGAGGGCTTCGCCCGAAAAATCTATACCCGTAACATTTCCTAGACCGAAAGAACGAAGATATTCGTAGAACGTTGAAGTGCCCAGCGCCAGCGCGATATCCGTAAAGCACGGGTTGCAACTGTTGTTTAGAGCCTCGGCGAGCGTCTGATTGGAATGTTTGCCGTTGGCGTGATCTGACCAGCATTTGATTTTTGTGCCGTCCACCGTGCGCGTTCGGCTGCTGTTGAACACATACGAAGGAGAAAACGCCGAACTGTTTCCGTTAAGATATTCCTGCAAATCTGCCGCGGCTGTCAGCACTTTGAATGTAGAGCCCGGTTCATAAATATCGCATACGATTGCGTTGCGCGAGAGCGCATTAAGCGTCTGCATATCATCGCGCGGCACGTCGTTGAGATCGTATGAAGGATAGTTTACCATGGCGAGAACGTCAAAGTTGTTCGGGTCGAGCACTATGCACGAAACCGACGCAGCCTTGCTCGAATTGTAAACTTCGCGCATCGCCTGTTCGGCGGCGAGCTGTATTTCGAGGTCGATAGTAAGGCTTATTCCGTCGCCGTCCGTCGCCTGTCTGTAAACTATTCGCGTATCCTCCGTCTCCGCGCCGACTATATCGGTGGTGTACATTATTTCTCCGTCCGTGCCCGAAAGCACAGAATTATAAATTTTTTCTATGCCCGACAACCCCAGCCCGTCGGACGAGGTAAACCCGAGCACCTGACAGAGAACGTCGTCGTAAGCATAAACGCGCTTGTTATCCCTCGAATAATAGACGCCCGAAAGATTGTACGAAGAAAGTTTTTCAATCAGATTGCTTTCAACCTGGCGGGCGGCTGTTATTTCGGAAACTTTTCCCGAAGAAAGTTTTTCTTCGAGCGAATTGCCGTCCACGCCCAATACACCCGCTAAAATTTCGGCGGTATAGGTTTTATCCTCCACGGCGTTAGGTCGGACAAAAACGCTGTAAGTCGTCTGGTTGCCTACGAGAAGCTGACCGTTTCTGTCATAGATTTTTCCGCGCGATGCGACAACGGGAATTTCCCTGTTCCACTGGTCGGTCGCCTTCATAACGAGCTCTTGCCCCCAGACAACCTGAATATAGAAAAATCTTGCAAAAATTATGCAAAAAATAAAGGTTATTGCCAGTAAAACTGACAATAACCTCTTTTGTAAAACTGTTAGGGAAAATTGTGTATTCTTAATCAAATGGCTTTCACTCCAGGATAAGTCCGTGGGTAGCCGCAAAATCGGCAATCTTTTCAAAGCCGGTTGCCACTTCTATCTGGGCATTTACTCCTGCAAGCGCTCCGCGTGCCGTATTTATGCCGTCCTGAATGGCATAGAGCTCGTTGTTAAGCCCCGCGATCACGGCGGAATTTACTATAACGAGTATGAAGAGCGCAACCACTACGCTTATGAAAGTAGCGATTATGATTTTTTCGCGCTTTCCGATAACGCTGCTCTTTGCCGAAGACGATACCTTGACTTCTGCGGCATTGTTTTCTTCCGCCGTTCTGTACTGTATCGTGGTCTTTGTAGGGCGGAGATCTTCGTTTTCGTCCTCTTCGCTCTGGACTGCAGCTTTGGGAGCGACAGCTGCGCGATACTGATTGATTGCGCTGTCGGCGCGGAATATATCTGCGTCGGCGCGCGCATTCTGAACGAGATAAGGACGCTGTTCGGTGCGTACAGCAGCACTTTCAAAAGATCTGTTCAGCGCGGAAGGCTTTACCTCTTCCTTTGTTTCGGGCGCAACCGACCTGCCCCTCACTTCGTCCATTCCGAAATCGGGGTTTATTAACCTTTTGTAGTTCTCTTTAATCTGCGCGTTGTGAAGTTCATCCGCAGACAATGCGGACGAATATTCGCGCCTTTCATTTTTCTCTTGTAAGGTCTCTCTTTCGAGTACGGGGGTTGCGATTGCCATAATTTTACTCCTTATCGCATCTTATAAATCAGATTTTACGCGCTACGCGCAATTTTGCACATTTAGAACGCGAATTGACCGCCATTTCCTTAACCGAAGCGGTTATGGGCTTTTTGGTGATAATTTCGATCTCCTTTTTCTTTCCGCATACGCATACGGGGAAACTCTTGGGACAGACGCAGTCGAGTTCAAGCTGATTAAACGCCTGCTTGACTATCCTGTCTTCGAGCGAATGGAAAGTGAGGATTGCAATTTTTCCGCCGCTTTTAAGTCTTCGGGTAAGACCTTCTACGCATTCATACAGACCGTCAAGCTCGCCGTTTACGGCAATTCTTATCGCCTGAAAGGTTTTCCGGGCTGCGGGTCCGTTCTGTCTGAATTTGGCGGGAATGCTTTTTTCTATTATATCCACCAGCTCGCCGCACGTCTTTATCGGGTTATTGCGACGTGCCGCGGCGATGTTCGCTGCTATCTGAGAGGCAAATCTTTCTTCTCCGTAAACACGGATAATTCTTGCCAGTTCTTCCTGCGGATACGTATTTATTATTATCTCCGCCGTGAGGGGCGCCGACGTATCCATTCTCATGTCGAGGGGCGCGCTGTGTTTCATATAGGCGAAGCCCCTGTCCTCTGTATCTATCTGATGGCTGGATACTCCGAAATCAAGAAGTATTCCGTCGAGCTTATCTATTCCCGCTATCGCGAAAACCTGCTCGAAATCCTTGTAATTTGATTTATATATGGAAAACCTTCCGTCAAATTCTTTCAGCCTTTCGGTCGCCGCGGCTATCGCCTCGTCGTCAAGGTCGGTGGCTATCAGCCTGCCGCCTGGTGAACTGCGTTTGAGAATTTCGTAAGAGTGTCCTCCGCCGCCCACAGTGCCGTCGAAATAAATTCCTCCGTCTTTGGGCTCCAACGCCTGCATGCACTCTTCTAACATTACGGGAATGTGTCCGAACGCGTTCATCATATTCCCAGTTGCGAGAACATCGCGTCGTAATTGGTTTCCATATCTGCGGTGTATTCGTCGTAAAGACGCTTGTTCCAGATTTCCAACCTGTTCACAGCACCGCTGATGACGATGTCCTTATCGTCTTTTTCGAGTTTTGCGTGCCTTCTGAATTCGGGGCTGAGAACTATTCTGCCCTGATTGTCTTCCTCCACCTGAACACAGGTTCTGGCAAACATGCGCACGCGCTTCTGAGCTTCTATATCCGAGATTTTAGTTGCGCCTAGCTCTTCGAGGTATTTTTCCATAACCTCGGCGGTGAATACGAATATGCAGTTGTTCGTGCCGAAAGCAAAATAGAACTTATCTCCCAACTCTTTTCTGAGTTTGGCGGGAATTCTTATTCTGTTTTTAGCATCGAGCTGGTGAAAATATTCACCCGTGAGCATAGCCATAACTAAACCTTAAGATATTTTACTTTAAAGTAATCTTATAATAACACAGACTTTGACCACTGTCAACCACCATAAGCATATTTTTTTATATTTTTTGAATTTTTTTAATTAACCACCGTTAATTTTTGCTCAATCGTTGTAATTTTTGTTCATCAGAATGTTAAAAATTTGTTCATTTTTCTCAAAATCACCGCATTTAAACTGTATTATTCGTTTACTTTTACTATTTTCATGCGAATTCCCTAAAAGTAGTCGTAAGTGGTCAGCTGTCCCTAAAATTCCATCAAAAACTGGGCATTTATAGTATTCGCTTATAAAATCTCGGACAAAGATATAATGAGTGCAACCCAACACCACGCTTGAAGGGTTGCAGTCGGGCAAAAATTGTGAAACATCCATATGCGGATACGAAAAAATATTTTCTTCGATATACTTTGCAAGTTCGCCGCAAGCCGTTACCCTTGCCCTGTCGCCCAGCCAGCGCGAGCAAAGGTTTTTGAAGGCTTCGCTTTCGGCAGTGGCTTTGGTTGCGAGGACGAGACATTCTCCCCCTGTGCCTGCTGCCTGTTTGACGGCGGGTTGAATGCCGACGACGGGAAAAGAATACATTGAGCGAAGCTCCGAAATGCACAGCGCAGTTACGGTGTTGCAGGCGACGACCGCCGCGGCGGGATTGCATTTTGCAATGCGCGCGAAAATGTCGAGCACGAGCTCGCGCACATGCGCGCGCGACATATTTCCGTATGGCACGTTATAATTATCCGCAAAGTAAATAAAGTCCCTCTCAGGACAGGCCCGCACGCATGCCGCGAGCAAATTTAATCCCCCCGTTCCGCTGTCGAAAACGCACACGGGGCGATCGCAAGACTTAATTTCTTCATCCATAATATTAATAATATTAAAGCGCGAAAAAATATATTAAAAAAATTGTAAAAGCATTTGAAATTAGTTTACAAGCCTGTGATTTTATGATAAAATTACACAAGATTTAAGACGAATATAAATTTTCCAAAAGGAGAAACTGAAGTGCCTAATATAAAATCCGCTAAAAAGCGTGTCCTGGTTACCGAAAAGAAAACTGCTCAGAACAAAATGATTAAGTCCGAAGTAAAAACGGCTGTCAAGAAGTTCACCGTTGCAGTAGATGCCGGCGACAAGGCTGCCGCAACCGAAATGTTCCCTTCCGTTTGCTCGCTCATCGACAGCGCTGTAAGCAAGGGAGTTTACAAGAAGAATACGGCTGCGAACAAGAAATCCGGTCTCGCAAAAAAGCTCAACGCAATGGCGTAAATTTAAAAGAAAATATTTAAGGCGGACAACAACTGTCCGCCTTATTTTCGTGCAAAAAATTGCTGATTTCACGCAATTAAATTGATGAAATTCAGCAGTTTATCATTTGCCTTACCCCCCTCTTTCTGAAAAATTTAATGTTTCATCCATCATAATTACGGCAAAGGAGCGTTGCAATAAATCTGCACGCTCCTTTGCCTCTTTTTTTGCGCTTTTTTGACAGCGCAGAGAAAAGATTTGATAAATGACAATTATTAACCAATAAAAGCGCGCGACCCTCGCCGAATAGAGTTGAAATATGTAAATTTTTTACACAATATGAAAATGCGGTGAAAAATATTAACAATGCAAAGTTATTTGAAATTATTTCAAAATATTATTGACACACATATAATTTAAATCATATAATCATAGACGGTTATCTTTTACTAAACATTTTGTTTATAAATGCTAACCGTTTAGAGATTGTAAACAAAAAGTTTATATAATAAGGCGGAATTCATGGACATAGGAGCCAAAATCAAAAGGCTGAGGCTGCAACTTAACCTTTCGCAGGCGGAACTTGCGGACCGATGCGAACTGACAAAAGGTTACATCTCCCAGCTCGAAAACAACGTAACATCCCCCTCTATCGCAACGCTGCGCGACATTCTCGCGGCACTCGGAACCGACCTAGCCGAATTCTTTAAAAAAGAAGACGACGAAAGGGTTGTTTTCAGCGCAGACGACTTTATCGAAAAGCAGGAAAACGGAATGCTGCTGAAATGGATAATTCCCAACGCGCAGAAAAACGAAATGGAGCCCGTACTCGTCGAACTAATGGCGGGCGCGGCGACGCCCGTCGATTTCCCTCACGAAGGCGAAGAGTTCGGTTACGTTCTCGAAGGAAAGCTGAGAATTGAGCTCGGCAAAAATAATTACGTATGCAAAAAAGGCGAAACGTTTTACTACGCGGCGGACAAATCTCACAGGGTCGTCAACTGCGGCAAAACCAACGCTAAATTTTTGTGGATTTCCACACCACCTAATTTTTAAGGAGACTTTAAAATAATGAGCACCAGCCAGAACATTATCGAACTCATCGACGTCAGAAAAGTATTCGACGACGAAACAGTTGCCGTCGATAACTTTAACCTTGCCGTCAAAAAGGGCGAATTTGTTACCTTCCTCGGTCCGTCGGGCTGTGGAAAGACTACCACTCTGCGCATGATAGCGGGTTTCGACCTGCCTACATCGGGCAAGATTTTGCTTAACGGCGAAGATATTTCCAATCTTCCCCCCAACAAGAGACCGGTAAACACCGTATTCCAGAAATACGCACTCTTCCCCCATCTGAACGTCTATGAGAATATCGCGTTCGGGCTCAGGCTCAAAAAGGTGGAAAACGTTTACAAGAACGCCGAAGGTCAGACCTATACCAAAAAAGAGCGCCTCACCAAGAAAGAAATAGACAAAAAGGTTAAAAAAGCGCTGGAAATGGTTGACCTCGAGGGCTTTGAAAAGAGAAGCGTGAGCACTCTCTCCGGCGGTCAGCAACAGCGCATCGCGATAGCGAGAGCTATCGTCAACGAACCCGAAATTCTCCTTCTGGACGAACCCCTCGGCGCGCTCGACCTCAAAATGAGAAAGGAGATGCAGATAGAGCTTAAAAAGATGCATCGCCGCCTCGGCATAACATTTATATATGTTACGCACGACCAGGAAGAAGCCCTTACCATGTCGGATAAAATAGTCGTAATAAACGACGGCGACATTCAGCAGATAGGCACTCCTACCGAAATTTACAACGAACCCATAAACACATTCGTTGCCGACTTCATCGGCGAAAGCAACATATTCAACGGCACGGTCGTCGGAAAGCGCAAGGTAAAGTTCTGCGGAGCGACATTCAAGTGCCTAGACGATTTCGAAATCAATCAGATTGTCGATGTCGTCGTCCGCCCCGAGGATATAATAATTTGCGCTCCCGAAGACGGCAAACTCAAGGGCAAAGTAATTTCCACCGTGTTCAAGGGCGTGCACTATGAAATAACCGTAGAGATGGGCAAGTTTGAAATTGTCATACAGTCCACCTCCTACGCAGAGCCCGGAAGCACGATCGGCATGAACATAGAGCCCGACGGCATACACCTCATGATGCCCGTATATACGACAAACCGCTTCGAGGGCGTAATAACAAAGAACAACACCGTGGAATTCGGAGACGGCGAATTCGAATGCGACGTAACCTCGCTCTATCCCGGCTCGCACCTCGACGAGGACGGTTACCTTATAACCGCGCAGGGCGAAAAGCTCGACCTTACGGGCGTCGAAGTCAACGTTGAAGTGGGCACTCACGACATAACCATGAGCGACGACAAGGACGCAGGCGGCGCACAGGGCACGATTATTTCGATGATTTACAAGGGCGACCACTACCGCTATATAGTAAGGACGGAAGAAAACGAAGACGACTACGTGCTTTCCTGCCCCGATTTGTGGAATACGGACGACTTCGTCAGCCTCATTATCCCCAAGGACAAGATTAAGCTCACCCTTAAAGTAACTGACGGAGAGAAAGACTGAGATGAAATTTCGCTTTAACAGAAAACAGCTGTGCATACCTTACGCGGCGTTTTTGGTACTCTTCGTCATTGCGCCGCTCGTTGTCATAGTCTATTATGCATTCACTAACGGTCAGGGCAATTTTACCATTGACAACCTCGTAGGCTTCTTTTCCAGCACAAATACACTGGGCACGCTCGTTTACAGCTTTGCACTTGCTATTTGCACGACGGCTCTCTGCCTCGTCATTGCATATCCCACCGCGTATATACTCGCGCGCAGCAACTTCAAGAAAAAGTATGTTCTTTTACTGCTGTTCATTCTTCCCATGTGGATAAACTTCACGCTGAGAATTACCGCTTTAAAGGAAATACTTTCCGTTATAGAGGGCAACATATCCGCCTATCCCTTCCTCAATTCGGTGATTGGCATGACGTACGACTTTTTGCCGTTCATGATACTTCCCCTCTACACCTCGCTTTTAAAGCTCGATAAAAATCTGATGGAAGCCGCGCAGGACCTCGGAGCGAATAAACTTACGGTATTTTTAAGAATTACGCTCCCCCTTTCCGTTCCAGGAATAATTTCCGGCGTTACGATGGTCCTTTTGCCTTCGATGACAAACTACGTAGTGCTCGACATGCTCTACAACTCGACTTACATCATGGGCAGCCTGATAGGCAGTTATTTCAGCGCTTACGACTGGAACAACGGTTCAATGATTTCGCTCGTACTTCTCGTTATAATATTTATTGTTACGCTCGTTACCAACCGCTTCAGCGATAAGGACGACAACGGCGGCAGGGAGGCAATATTATGAAAAAAATATTACCCGTTATATGGCTTTGCCTTATACTGCTCTTCATCTATATCCCCATACTCGTCCTTGCAGTCTATTCATTTACCGATGCTGCCATGGTCGGCGCGGGAATAAGCGCATTTTCGTTCGATAATTATATACACCTGTTCATGAACGAGGAACTGCGCGATATGATTGTCGGAACGGTTGTCTTAGCGCTCGTTTCGGCGACAATCGCAACAATTTTAGGCACCCTCGGCGCGATAGGCGGATTTTACTCCAAAAAAGTAAGCAAAACGCTGCTTCATTCGGCTAACCAGATACCCGTTGTCAATGCGGACATAGTTACAGGCTTTTCCGTGTGCGTACTGCTCATCGTACTTCTCGGCGTAAGCAAGGATACTTTTGTTCCCCTCGGAATTGGTCATGTAGTTCTCTGCGCGCCCTTCGTTTACCTCTCCGTTCTGCCTAAGCTCAAGCAAATGGACAACAACCTTTACGAAGCGGCGCTCGACCTCGGCGCAACGCCCGCACAAGCGCTCTTCAAAGTTGTCATTCCCCAGCTCATTCCCGGCATTGTTTCGGGCTTTATGCTCGCCATAACTCTGTCGCTCGACGACTATTTTATTACGACTTATACAAAGCCCTCTACGTTCGATACGATAAGCACCTACGTCGTAAATGCGACGAAGGGCAGCCAGACAGAAATTAAAACGGCTCTGTGGGCGCTCTCCACCCTTATTTTCCTTATAGTTGTGGTAGTCGTAGTGGTTATGAACCTTACTGCGGCAAAAAAGCGCAAGGAGGTAAACACAAATGAAAAAGTTTAAAAAGTTTGCCTGCGCGGCCTCGGCGTGCGCACTCCTTGCGGCGTCCTCCCTCACCCTTTTCGGCTGCGGCGGAACGACGGACGTAATTACCCTGCGCATTTGCAACTGGGAAGAATATATCGACCTCGGCGACTGGGGGGACGATGAACTCATCGACATCGAAAATAATTTTGCAGAAAATCCCGAAGACGGCGTTTTCGGTGAAAATTCGATGGTGGACGACTTTGTAGAATGGTTCAACAGCAACCACGATTACCAGGTCGAGGTTGAATATTCAACTTTCGGCACGAACGAGGACCTTTACAACAGACTTTCGCTGGGCGATAAGTATGACCTTGTATGCCCCTCCGACTACATGATAATGAAATTGCTCGACGAAGGTCAGATACAGCCCTTTTCCGAAGAGTTTTTCGATACGGACAAAGAGCAGAATTATTATGTAAACAATGTTTCGCCTTACATTACGGGCATTTTTGACCAGTATGAATGGAACGGCGGAACATGGAACGATTACGCCGCATGCTATATGTGGGGAACGACAGGGCTTGTCTATAACCCCGAAAAAATTGCAAGCCCCGAAGACGTTGAAACCTGGAATATTTTGCGTAACCAAGATTACAACAAACAGGTAACCATTAAGGACAACGTCCGCGACGCTTACTTTGTAACGCTCGGCATGATAAACCGCGACGAACTTCTTTCGCTCGGCACGACCTCCTCCGACGCAGCAAGGCGCAGCGACATACTCAACGATACGGCGAGCGAAACCATTTCCGCGGCGGAAGACGTACTCAAAGATATAAAAGAAAACGTTTACTCGTTCGAAACCGACAGCGGCAAAGCCGACATGGTAACGGGCAAAGTAATAGCCAATTACCAGTGGTCGGGCGACGCGGTTTACATTATGGATGAAGCCGAAGGCGACGAACTCAACCCCACGGAGCTGTGGTATTCGGTTCCCGACGAGTGCACAAACCTCTGGTTCGACGGCTGGGTAATGCTTAAAAACGGCATTGAAGGAAACGCGCAGAGACAGGAAGCCGCAGAGGCGTTTGTAAACTTCCTCTCTCGCCCCGACAACGCCGTGAGAAATATGTACTATATAGGCTACACCTCCTCCATTGCAAGCGACCTCGTGTATGATTACATGGACTGGACATACGGCTTTGTTTTCGACCCCTCGGACGAAGAATACTTCGATGCAGAACTTACGGACGTTTACGAATACGACCTCAGCTATTTCTTCGGCGAAGGATACGCCCCTCTCTACGTTGACGCTTCGACATTCGAACTCGATTACGACAATCTTACCCCCTCCGTGCAGACGCTGGGCGAGGAATACGGAAACGATATAGAATATAACGTTTACAGCGGAGCGGACATTGACCGCGGAAGGCAGCTGTTTGCGCAGTATCCGCCCTCAAACGTCATCGACAGAAGCGTTGTAATGCTCGATTTCGGCGACAAACTTTCCGAAATTAACCAGATGTGGATTAACGTGCGCTGCCTCGACCTGATTGACATCGACCCCGTAACCGTGGGCATTGTGGCCGCAGTCATAGGCGTGATAGTCATAGCAATACTTCTTTATGTGTTCAGATACAGACTTTTCATAAAGCACAAACCCAAAAAGGGTTATACCCTTGCACAATAAAGAAACGCGGGCGCGGAAGTTTATTCCGCGCCCGTTTTTTATTTAAAGATGTTCTGGACAACCATACGCAAATTGACGCATAAAATTATCCCGCCGCACATAAGTGCGGCGGGATGTCTTTATGGTACTCCCGCTGGGAATCGAACCCGGAACGGCCCCTTAGGAGGGGGCTGTTATATCCATTTAACTACGGAAGCTCAAACTTTACCTGAATATAATACAACAAAGGCGCAAAAAAATCAATAAAATTTCAAGGCTGTACAGCAATTTTTGATTTTAATTATAAAGGCGCGCGACATGCTAT
>ULSO01024452.1_pt1 | contig 25074 bp, 24 predicted proteins | sample 1956701 | NCBI WGS metagenome assembly ULSO01 (sample SAMEA4835708, study PRJEB28245) | human gut metagenome | biome: gut microbiome; material: fecal sample | place: Denmark | collected 2008 | reverse complement strand
CGCGCGGCGGCATTATTTATAAAAAATAATTACGGACGATAAGAATTGCAGAAGTTATATTTTTGCCGCCGCGCGGAAAACGCGCGGCGGCTGTTTTTATGCCATTATAGTTTAAAAAGAGGCAAAATAAGTCAGGATGCGCGCATATAAACGCGTTAATATGTACATAAACGCAAGGAGGGATATGGCAAGTGAAAGTGCAGACGTCGCGTTGCGGGGCAGAACTGCGCATAAAACTTATCGGCGACATGGACGAATATTCCGCCGCCGAAGTGCGTCGGATATGCGACAAACTACTGGATGAAAACCCCTCGGCGGAGAGTGTGGTAATAAATCTCGCCGAGGTCGCGTTCATGGACTCCACGGGCATAGGTTTTCTTATAGGAAGATACAAAAAGGCCAAGCGCATGGGCGTGCCGCTCATGGTGGAAAAACCCAACTTCGCCGCAGACAAAGTTCTGTCGCTCAGCGGCATATATGCGCTTATTCCCAGAGCTGATTAATCAGGTGGAGACAGTATGACCAAGAATTATCTTAAATTACAATTTTATTCCCTTCCCCAGAACCAGGCGTTCGCGCGCGATGCGGTCGCCGCTTTCTGCGTGGAATTAAATCCGTCTCTTTCCGCGCTTTCCGACGTCAAAACTGCGGTTTCGGAGGCGGTTACAAATTGCATGGTGCACGCATACAGGGGCAATCTCGGCATTATTACCGTCGAATGCGAAATAGAAGACAGAACGCTACATATCAAGGTCAGCGACACGGGCAGGGGTATAGACGATATAGAAAAAGCCATTCAGCCTTTCTATACAACTCTGCCCGACGACGAACGCTCGGGAATGGGTTTTACCATAATGCAGACTTTTATGGACGATTTCAAAGTCAACTCCATAAAGGGCGAGGGCACCGTCGTCTATATGACCAAACAATTTGAAGCGGAAGTGGAGAATGCTTGACGTTGAGGCGACAAACGCTTACATCGACAGGGCGAAGGCGGGCGACGCCTCCGCCAAGGAGATGTTGTTAAAGGAAAACGACAACCTGATAAAGAGTATAGTAAGAAGATATCTGGGAAAGGGCGTCGAATACGACGACCTTTATCAGCTTGCGGGAATAGGTCTTTTAAAGGCGATAAACGGCTTCGACAAAAGTTACGGCGTGCGCTTTTCGACCTACGCCGTCCCCATGATAGCGGGCGAAATCAAGCGATTTATGCGCGACGACGGATCTATAAAGGTCAGCCGAAGCATCAAGGCGGAAGCCAAGCGCATAAACGCCTTTGTGGAGGAATACGCCGCCGCCAACGGCACGCAGCCTACCATAAAGACCATTTCAGAAAAATTTTCTATGCCGCCCGCCGAGGTCGTGTTCACTATGGGCTCTTCGAGAATGCCCGTCTCGCTTTTCGCGCAGTCCGATTATAAGGACGAAAAATCGCAGTTTCTTCTCGACAGACTGCCCGCCGACGACAATCAGGAGGAGATAATCGACCTCATGGAGCTGCGTTCTGCCATTTCGGGTCTCGCCGAAAGGGATAAAAAGGTAATAATGCTCCGATATTTCCGCGACATGACGCAGGCGGAAGTCGCCTCCATGATGGGCGTTTCGCAGGTGCAGGTTTCGCGCATAGAAAACAGAATAATGGAACAATTCCGCAAAAAACTTACAGGCTGAAAATATTATGCTTTAAGGGGGCGGGCAAACGATTAGTTTGCCCGCCCCGCTTTACATTTGCCTTTGCACGGTGGTATAATAAATAAAATAACTTATTGGGTAAGGTAAATTATGATAAATGAGACAAGCGTTCAGCTCGGTTCGGTGCGTTCTGTAATACGCGAGCTGTTCGAATACGGCAAAAAGCGCAAGGCGGAAATAGGCGAGGAAAACGTGTTCGATTTTTCTCTCGGCAATCCCAGCGTCGCACCCCCCGAAGAGGTCAACAAAACTCTGATATCCATACTTAAAAATCAGGACGCGGTGGCTGTTCACGGCTACACCTCGGCGCAGGGCGATTTTTCCGTGCGGAAAGCCGTCTCCGATTACATAAACAAGAACTTTCCCGTCGGCATGTCGCCCGACCTTATCTACATGACGTGCGGCGCGGCGGCTTCGCTCTGCATAACGTTGAACGCGCTTTTGTGCGAGGGCGACGAGGTCATAACAATCGCGCCGTTCTTCCCCGAATACAGCGTGTTTGTCAGCCACGCCCGCGGAAAACTTGTGCCCGTAATGGGCGCGGATGGCACATTCCAGCCCGACCTCGACGCCATAAAAAGGGCTATAACGCCCGCGACAAAGGCAATTTTAATCAATTCGCCCAACAATCCTTCGGGCGTAGTCTATACAAAGGACAAGATTGAGGGGTTATGTAAGATTTTACAGGAATGTAAGGAAAAAGGACAGACGATATATCTCATATCCGATGAGCCCTACCGCGAGCTGACGTACGGGAACGTGCAGGTGCCGTATATAATGAATTATTATGACGACAGCCTTGTTTGCTATTCATTTTCTAAATCGCTTTCTCTCCCCGGCGAGAGAATAGGATATATTGCAGTCAGTCCTAAAATGAAAAATGCAGGCGAAGTTTACGCCGCGCTCTGCGGCGCGGGCAGGGCTTTGGGCTATGTCTGCGCGCCGTCGCTCTTTCAGAAACTGGTCAAAGAGGTCATCGGCAAAACTTCGGATATATCCGTCTATGAGCGCAACCGCGACACTCTCGTTTCCGCGCTCACGTCTTACGGCTACGAGGTCGTCCGTCCCGACGGAGCGTTCTATCTTTTCGTAAAGACGCTCGAGCCTAACTCTGACGAGTTTGCGGAGAGGGCAAAAAAATACGAGCTGTTGCTCGTCTCCGCAAAATCTTTCGGCGTGGAGGGGTATGTCCGCATATCCTACTGCGTTTCGCCGGAAATGATAAAAAAATCTCTCCCCGCGTTCAAAGCCCTCGCCGACAGTTACAAAAATTAAATAAAAAATAAAAGCCGCGCTATTTAGCGCGGCTTTTAAATTGCATTGCCGCATGAGTGTTGCGGCAATGCGTAATTAAAGGAGCGTATAGGGGAACTATACCTATGACGCAGTCTGTGTTATCTGTTTAACGCCCCAGCCATCGCCTTAGCCATTTCGGCAGCCTGGCTTTTGACCTTATCTTCCGAATACTGCTCGATCTGTGCGTTAAGGCGCTGTTTGAACGTTTCCGCCTTGGCAATATTGAAGAAGTGATACGAACCTGCGGCGGTGGTTATGGTAATGTCTCCGTAGTTGAAAATTTTACCGAAAAGTCCGCTCTTTACTGCCACATTCTGCACTTTGTCGAGCGCAGAATCCATCGAAGCTGAATTAATAAAGCCTCTTTTGCCGATAACTTTTTTGTTGGTTATAGCAAGTTCGGTAGTAAATATGTCTATAAGATTGCGTATAAGCCTCAGTCTGAATATCGACGTGATAATCGTAATGTAAGATATTCTGCCCTTGTAGATAATCTTTTCGTTTGACGAAAGATGATTTTCAACATACTTGCCCATTGTGTTTTCATTCTCCTTAACTTTTGTTTTATTTGACAGGTTTTTATGACCTTGGTTACATAATACATCACTTTATGGTGTAAGTCAACTGTTTTACACCACAAAATGATATTTTTTATATATGGAAACAGCAAAGACAGTAGGTAACAACATTAAAATTGCCAGAAAAGCCAAAGGGCTTACGCAGAGCCAGGTGGCGAAAGAAATGTTCATGACGCAGCAACAGTACAGCCGCTTTGAAAACGGAGTTTTCGAGCTAAATTATGAGCAGATTTTAAAACTGTGCGAACTTCTGGAAGTAACCCCAAACTACATTTTCGGTTATGAAGACTGAAAAAAAGGCGGCGCCGATTAAAAAATCGGCGCCGCCTCAATTATCTCAATTATTTTATTGTATCCTGAATTATGATTTTCTGAATTTTCCTGCGATTGCGGCAAGGTAAAACAATAAGTTTTACTTGCAGTACTTTGCAAGGCGCTTTTTGAGCGATTTTATGTTTTCCCTGACGCACGCTTCGGCAGCTCCGCCGTATGAAGTCCTTGCGTCGGCGCAGGCGCGCGCCTTTACGACTTCGGTTATGTCGGAGGAGAAATGCTCGTCGAAAGAGAAGTACTCCTCGGCGGTCATGTTCTGCAAGGTGCGCTTGTTCTCAATGCACCAGCGCACGATTTTGCCCGTAACGGCGTGCGCCGTGCGGAAAGGTACGCCCTTTTTGGCAAGGTAGTCGGCAACGTCCGTCGCGCAGCAGAACTCGCTTTCGGCGGCTTTGGCCATCTTTTTGGTTTTAAGCGTTATAGCGGGCAGCATTTCCGCCATAATGTTCAGGCTGTTTATAACCTGCCTTTCGGCGTCGAAAAAGCCTTCCTTGTCCTCCTGCAAATCTTTGTTGTAGGCAAGCGGAACGGCTTTAATGGTCGTAAGCAGCGCCATAAGATGACCGTAAACGCGCCCCGTCTTGCCGCGCATGAGTTCGGGAATGTCGGGGTTCTTTTTCTGCGGCATTATGGATGAGCCCGTAGAATATGCGTCGGCAATTTCGAAGTAGCCGAACTCTTCGGTCGAATATAAAATAATGTCTTCGCACAGGCGGGAAAGGTGCGCCATAACCATAGAGGCATCAAAAAGATATTCCGCCACAAAGTCGCGGTCGGAAACGCCGTCAAGCGAGTTTTCGCAAGGGCGGTCGAACTCCAAAAGGCGGCAGGTTATGTCGCGGTCGATGGGGTAGGAAGTCCCCGCCAGCGCGCCGCTGCCCAAGGGCATTACGTTTGCACGCGTGCGGGACGAGGCAACTCTGTCGAGGTCGCGCATAAACATTTCGGCATACGCCGCAAAGAAATGTCCCGCGCACATGGGCTGTGCTTTTCTTAAATGCGTGTAGCCGGGCATAATGTATCTGAGCCCGTTTTTAGCGCAGTCGATGAGCGACTGAACGAGCCATACAAGGCTTTCGGTCATGCTGTCGAAAGCCGAGCGAACGTACAGGCGGAAGTCGGTTGCGACCTGATCGTTGCGCGAGCGCGCGGTGTGCAGTTTTTTGCCCGCGTCGCCGATGCGGGATACGAGTTCGTTTTCTACAAACGAATGAATGTCCTCCGCGCCGACGATTTCCAATTTACCGCTCTCAATGTCTGCGGAAATATCGTTGAGCGCGGTGCATATTGCGCGGCTCTCGTCCTCGGAAATAATTCCGCAGTTGCCCAGCATGGTGGCGTGAGCGATAGACGCCATAATATCAACCGCCCAAAGCTGTTTGTCGAACGGAAGCGAATCGTTGAAAAGGTCTGCGTTCTTTGCAGTCGGCGCGTCGAAGCGCCCTTCCCACAGTTTCATACTATACCCCTGTAAAAAATTGACTTAAAATTTATTTCATTATATAATATTCAGGTAAACTAATCAAGTCAAAAATGCGGAAGTCGGGCATAATTTATGATAATTTTGGGCATTGACCCCGGTTACGGCACAATGGGGTACGGCGTTATAGAAAAACTCAATAACGGCAACACCCTGCCCGTTGACTACGGAGTGGTAACAACGCCCAAGGCGGAAAGTTTCCCCGTGCGCCTCGCCATGCTAGAAGAGGGGCTCAACCGCATTTTTGCAAAGTACAAGCCCGAAGAGATAGCGGTGGAGGAGCTGTTTTTCACCAAAAACGTTACGACGGGCATACCCGTCGCCCATGCAAGGGGAGTAATACTTCTCGCCGCCGTCAAATATTGCGGCAAGCTCTACGAATACACTCCCATGCAGATAAAGCAGGCTCTCACCGGCTACGGCAAGGCGGATAAAGTGCAGATGATGCACGTGGTAACCTCCCTTCTGCACCTCAAAAGCATTCCCCGCCCCGACGACGCCGCCGACGCTCTCGCGGTCGCGCTCTGCCATGCGCACACCTCGCGCTTCGGCGAAATGTTCGGCATAAGGTAAGTTAAAAATTCAAAACGCGCGCAGAGAGCGCGTTTGCGATATAAAATGTCCGCTTCGCCGCAAATGAGCGCGGAACGGGACAATCAGGGTAAATTATGATAGGATATCTCAAAGGCAAAGTATTATATTCCACGGCAGATTACGCCCTCATAGAGACGGGCGGAGTGGGCTACGAAGTCTATTGCTCGGCTTCGGCGTTTTCAAAGATGACGGACGGCGCGCAGTGCGAAGTTTACACATATATGCAGGTGAGCGAAGCCAACGGCGTCGTTCTGTACGGTTTTTCCTCTATCGAGGAAAAGAATATGTTCTTAAAGCTCATATCCGTTTCGGGCGTAGGACCTAAAATGGGCATAGCCGTGCTTTCGGCGATGGATATCTCGGCGCTCGCGGCGGCAATCGCCACGCAGGACGTCAAAAGGCTTTCGTCCGTCAAGGGCTTGGGCAAAAAGACAGCGGAGCGCATAATTCTGGAACTCAGGGAAAAAGTGGGCGTCATAGGTCAGAGCGCCGTCGCTTCCGAAGGCTCGCCCGCCGCGGTAATTTCCGACGGCGACGAGGACGCGGTCGTCGCGCTCATGTCCTTGGGCTTTACCCGCGCGGAGAGTGCAAAGGCCGTCGCTTCGGCAAAGGCGGCGGGGGCGACGGGCGTGGAGCAGATTATAATGTCCGCGCTCAAAAATATGTAAACGAGCGGTAGAAATTTATGTTTTTTGACGAAGAAGAATACGGCGAGGAGCAGGACAGGCTGGTCCGCAGCACAAAGGGCGAGTACGACGCCGAAGAGAACGTTTTAAGACCAAAAACGCTGGACGCATACGTCGGACAGAGCAAGGTCAAGGAAAATCTCACGGTGTACATGAACGCCGCAAAAAAGCGAGGGGAGGTGCTCGAGCACGTCCTTTTGTACGGCGCGCCCGGACTGGGCAAGACGACGCTCGCGCACATAATCGCAAACGAGATGGGCGGACAGCTCAAAATGACCTCCGCGCCCGCAATCGAGCGCAGCGGCGACCTCGCGGCTATACTTACCAACCTCAACGACGGCGACGTGCTGTTCATAGACGAAATTCACAGATTAAATCACAGCGTAGAGGAAATTTTATATTCCGCCATGGAAGATTACGCCCTCGATATAATAGTAGGCAAGGGTCCTTCGGCGAGGAATATCCGCTTTTCATTAAAAAAATTCACGTTAATCGGCGCAACGACAAAGGCGGGCATGATAGCCAATCCTCTGCGCGACCGCTTCGGCATAGTATGCAGGCTGGAGATGTATTCTCCCGCCGAACTCAAAGAAATTGTAATGCGCTCGGCTAAAACGCTGGGCATAAGTATAGACGACGACGCGGCAAACGAAATTTCCCGCCGCTCGCGCGGCACGCCGAGAATTGCCAACAGGCTTTTGAAGCGCGTGCGCGACTTTTCCACCGTCAACGAAAGTCAGACGGTAACTCTCGACGACGCGCGTTTCGCGCTCGGCAGAATGGAGATAGACGAACTCGGTCTCGACGAGGTCGACCGCAGTCTTTTGAAGGCAATGATTGTAAAGTTCGACGGCAAGCCAGTCGGGCTGGAAACGCTCGCCGCAACCATAAATGAGGACGCGGGCACGATAGAGGACGTGTACGAACCCTATCTGTTGCAGCTCGGTTTCATAGCGCGCACGCCCCGCGGCAGAGTAATTTTAAAGGGCGGATACGAACACCTCGGCTACACGCCGACGGCGGCGCAGAGCGAGCAGATAACGCTCTTTGACAAAAAGGAAAACAAATGAGCCAGGTAGTATATAAAAAATCTGATTTTTTCTATGAGCTTCCGCCCGAACAGATAGCCCAGACGCCCGCAAATCCTCGCGACAGTGCGCGCCTTATGGTCTATGACAGGCAGAAAGATAAAGTTGAGCACAGAATATTCCGCGACGTAACCGATTATCTTCGCGCGGGCGACGTGCTCGTCATCAACAATACAAAGGTCCTGCCCGCCCGCCTTTATGCAAAGACGGTCAACGGCGGCAACGTAGAAGTGCTGTTGCTTAAAAGGCTGGACATAGATAAATGGGAAGCCCTGGTAAAGCCGGGCAAAAAATGCCGCATAGGCACGCACCTCACCATCAGCGATAAACTTTCGCTCACCGTCGAGGGCATAACCGACAGCGGCGAAAGAATAGTGCATTTTCATTGCGACGGAGTGTTTGAAGAAGTGCTAGAAGAGGTCGGTTCAATGCCGTTGCCGCCCTATATAAAACACAAACTCGAAGATAAAAATTCCTATCAGACGGTGTATGCAAAGACAGACGGCTCTGCCGCCGCACCCACCGCGGGACTGCATTTCACGCCCGAACTGCTCGATAAAATAAGGGCAATGGGCGTCGAGGTCGTCGAAGTTCTCCTTCACGTAGGCCTTGGCACGTTCCGTCCCGTCAAGGAAGATATAATCACCGACCACAAAATGCATAGCGAATACTATTGCGTAAGCAAACAGGCGGCTGACGCCATAAACAAGGCAAAGGCGGAGGGGCGTAGGGTAATCGCCGTCGGTACGACGTCGGTGCGCACGCTCGAAAGCGCGACGGGCGACGACGGGATAGTCAGGGCGGAAAGCGGCGATACTTCCATTTTCATTTACCCACCCTATAAGTTCAAGTGCGTAGATGCGCTCATAACCAACTTCCACCTGCCCGAAAGCACCCTCATCATGCTCGTAGCCGCAATGACCGGCAGGGAAAAAATTCTCTCCCTCTACGAAGAGGCGGTAAGGGAGGGGTATCGGTTCTTTTCCTTCGGCGACGCTATGATGATTGTATAAGTGTCGCAATACAGCTATGATGATTGTATAAGCTTCGCAATACTGCGTTGCGCTGCGGCAACCCTCGGTCATTTACATTTAAGTAAACTCCCTCGGGTTTTCCTCGCGCGCCTTGTCTTGCTCGCTTCTCCAATCCTCATTGCTGACGACCGAGCTTGCTTTTACCCAAACAACAGTTGCGACTTTGCTCAGTCACATACTTCATTGTATGCTCCCCTCGCAGGTGCTCGACTTCCTTGTCTTGCTCGCTTCTCCAATCATCATTGATTGAAGAACAGACTTTACAAAGTGCGCTGCGGCAACCCTCGGTCATTTACATTTAAGTAAACTCCCTCGGGTTTTCCTCGCGCGCCTTGTATTGCTCGCTTCTACAATCCTCATTTCCAAAGTGTCGGGCAGATAAAGCCTCATATAACTTTTATGCAGCGACCCTGCGCAAGCAGAGTTTGCGGCATTGAATGCGGCATATAACCGCGCCAATCACAAAAAATTACACTCCCGCGCGCCGTCAAGGCGTGCGTTTTTAAGGATAATATGGAAAAATTCTCTTTTGAACTTCAACACGTCGAAAAGCACACGGGCGCGAGAGCGGGCGTCTTTCACACCCCTCACGGCGACATACTTACGCCCGTATATATGCCCGTCGGAACGCAGGCTACCGTAAAGGGAGTATTTCCCCGCGACCTCAAGGAGGCGGGCAGTCAGATAATACTTTCCAACACCTATCACCTCTACATGCGCCCGGGCGACGAGCTCGTCCGCAAGGCGGGCGGTCTGCACAAATTCATGAACTGGGACAGACCCATTCTCACCGACAGCGGCGGCTTTCAGGTTTTTTCTCTGACAAAACTGAATAAAATAAAAGACGAAGGGGTATATTTCAATTCGCATATAGACGGTTCGCAGCACCTCTTTACGCCCGAAAAGGCGATAAAGATTGAAGAAAACCTCGGCGCGGACATAATAATGGCATTCGACCAATGCTCGGAATACGGCTACACCTACGAGCAGGCAAAACAGGCGATGGAGCGCACCTCGCGCTGGCTCGAACGCTGTGCCGCGGCAAAGACGAGGGAGGATCAGGCGCTCTTTCCCATAGTTCAGGGCAACTTTTATAAAGATTTGCGCCTCGAAAGTCTTTCCCGCTGTCTGCCTTACGCCAAGCACGGCATTGCGATAGGCGGACTTTCTGTCGGCGAGCCCAAGCCGCTTATGTACGAAATGCTCGAAGCCATTCGCCCCGCCCTTCCCGAAAGCGTTCCCCGTTATCTCATGGGCGTCGGTTCTCCCGACTGTCTTATAGAAGGCGTTCTGCGCGGCATAGACATGTTCGACTGCGTTCTCGCGACGCGCGTCGCGCGCAACGGCACGGCGTTCACTTCGCAGGGCAAAGTCGTCGTGCGCAACGGCAAATACAAGGAAGATTTCACTCCGCTCGACCCCGAATGCGACTGCTACTGCTGCCGCAACTACACAAAGGCATACGTAAGGCACCTCATAAACGTCAACGAAATGCTCGCAGCCATGCTTTTGAGCCTTCATAACATAACTTTCCTGCACAAACTGATGGCGGGAATGAGGCAGGCGATTTTCGACGATTGCCTTACTGAATACGCCCAAGAGTTCTATAAACGCTATTCAAACGTCTGAATTTAACTTTAATTTAAGAAAATTGAGTGAAAAACCGCCCGATTGCTTTAAAATACTTGCCAACGGGCAATAAAAATATTATTATAAAAATACAATTAAAAAATTTCGGAGAAAATCATGTTCAATTCAATTTTAGCAGGAGAAGCCGACAACCAGATATTCATGTACGTCCTCATGGGCGTGCTTATCGTTGCGGTAATTGCAATGTTCGTATTCAGCGCCCGCCGCAACAAAAAGCGTCAGCAGGAGGCAGAACAGCTCATCAATTCCGTAAAGCCGGGTAATAAGGTCAAGACCATAGGCGGCGTTTGCGGAATAGTGGTAGAAGTCAACGACGAGGAAAACACCTTCGTGCTCGAAACGGGCAGCGAGGCTTCGGGCAAGTGCTACATGAAGTTCGACAGACAGGCAATATATCAGACCGACGCCGTTGTAACTCCCGCAGACAAGGCGGCAGACAAGACTGAACAGGTTGAAGAGCAGCCCGCCGAAGAGCCCGCCCAGACAGCCGAAGAGGTAAAGGAAGAGCCCGCTCAGGCAGTTGCGGAAGAAAAGGTTGAGGAGGCAAAACAGCCTTCCGAAAAGCCCGCACGCGCAAAAAAAGGTTCAAAAAAGAGCTCTGACGCAGAGTAATTGAATAAGTTCTAAACGCTTATCCCTCCGCATACCGTAAATGTAGGCGGAGGGATTATTTTATGCTGAAAGATGCAATTCAGATAAGCAAGGCGGCGTGCGCCGCCGTAGTTTTCGCGCTCATATATGCCCTGCTGTTCGCGCTGGCGATACAGCTATTCGGCATACCTACGGGCGCAGTAAAGCCTGTCAACCAGGTGTTCAAAATACTTTCGATTATTTTCGGCGGGATGATATTTCTTCGCGGCGAGCGCGGACTTATCAAGGGCGCGATATTCGGCATTTCGGCGTATATTCAGACGTATATGCTCTTTTGCACGATAGCGGGCGCTTTCACGTTCAACTGGATGACCGTCGCCGAACTTCTCATAGGCACCGCGGCGGGCGCAATCACGGGCGTTATCGCCGTAAACCTCAAAAAAGAGTAAAAATAATTATAAAACGCTTGCAATTTGTCTTTTCATAAACTATAATGTAATAAATAATACAGGCGTTAAGGAGAGTTTGAAATGATAAAAACCATAGCAAAACCCGTTGAAAGAAAAGTTACCGCTTGCGGCGAATGCAGATCAACCTGCCAGTCGGCTTGCAAGACGAGCTGCACCGTAGGCAACCAGAGCTGCGAAAGAATTACAAGAGAACAGAACCCTGAAAAGGACGTAAAGTAAAAAGTTTCCGCAGGCTGCCGTAAGGCAGGGCGGTTGTCGTTGCGCTGCAAAAAGTCGTTGCGGCGTAATGCGTTATAAATTAAAATTCTTAAAGGGAGCAGAACACAATCTGCTCCCTATTTAATGTCATATGATACATGTTTTCAAATACAAAGATATAAATTACATTTACGATACGGGCAGCGGCAGTTTGCACACCTGCGACGATAAAACCGCAGCCTATCTTTCCGCGCGCGAAAAGGGCGAAGTCTGCAACCTCACCGACGAGGAAGTCGCCGAAATCAAGCGCGACGTTTACGAGCTTGAAGAGCAGGGGCTTCTGGGCGCGGAAGAAATAAAGACATATCCTCCCAAGTCGAGCGAGGTAAAAGCGCTCTGCATACACATCTGCCACGACTGCAACCTTCGTTGCCGCTATTGCTTTGCGGACGAGGGCGCATATCACGCCGCAAGGGAATTCATGAGCGAGGAGACCGCCAAAAAGGCGATAGACTTCCTCATCGAAAACAGCGGCAACCGCAAGGTGCTCGAAGCCGACTTCTTCGGCGGCGAACCCCTCATGTGCCTCCAAACGATAAAAAACGTCGTAAAGTATGCCCGCGAACAGGGCGCAAAGGTCGGCAAAAAGTTCCTCTTCACGACGACGACAAACGCGCTTCTTCTTGACGACGACGCCATTGAATTTTTCAATGCCGAAATGGAAAACGTCGTTCTTTCGATAGACGGCAGAAAGGAAGTGCACGACGCCATAAGAAAGACTATAAACGGCAAGGGCAGTTTCGACGCCGTCCTTCCCCACATAAAAAAATTCGTCAGAAGCAGGGGAAACAAGTCTTACTACGTCCGCGGCACGTTCACGGCTAAAAATCTCGATTTTTCGAAGGACGTCATTTTCCTCGCCGAACAGGGCTTCGACAGCATATCGCTCGAGCCCGTTGTAACGGATATCGACGACCTCGCCATAAAACCCGAACACCTTCCCGCAATAAAGGCGGAGTACGAAAATCTCTGCGACAAGTACATCGAAAAGTACAAAAAGGGCGAGGGCTTCAACTTTTTCCACTTCAATATAGACCTCGAGGGCGGACCCTGCCTTGCAAAGCGCGTCTCGGCGTGCGGCGCGGGCAACGAATATTTTTCCGTCGTGCCCAACGGCGACATATATCCCTGCCATCAGTTTGCGGGCGATAAGGACTTTCTTATGGGCAACGTATATGAAGGCAAGCTCGACGAAAAAATACGCTCGAAGTTTGCTTCGTCCTGCCTTTTCACCCGCAAGGAATGCGGCGACTGCTTCGCGAAATTTATATGCAGCGGCGGTTGCAGCGCAAACAATTATCACTTTACGGGCGACATAGAAACGCCCTATAAGATAACCTGCGAAATGATGAAAAAGCGCGTCGAATGCGCAATGCACGTGCTCGCAGTCAAAAAGGGCATGGTATAACTGAATTTTGCGCCCATTGCGCAAAATTTCACGCGCGCGCATATAAAAAAATGCTCAAGCCGCTTATAATCGTTTGACGGGCTTTGCATTTTTAATTATAATAATATAGTATTAATCCAAACAGGTATATCCTTCAAGGAGTTTCAGATGAGCAAAGTAAAATCTGCAATAATCACGTCGCTCGTGGTTATTGCGATTATAGTCGCCGCATTTTTCGGTACAATATCTTTCAACGTAAGCGCTACGCAGAGGTATAATTCGATAGCGGCAAGCATAAGCCTGGGCAGCGATTTTACGGGTTATGCAACCAGAACGCTGTATCCCGAAGGCGTAGTTTCCGCGGACGAATACGCTTACCTGACGGCGGACGAGCAGTCCGGCTACGAAAAGCAGGGCGCTGTTTACGTCAATCTTTCGGAGACGGGCTATGACAGCCTTGCAGAGCTTTCCTCGGCCGTGTCAAAGGACGCGCAGTTGCTTGCGGGCAGATTTGCCGACAGGAAACTTTCCGATTTCAGCGTTTCCGTTCAGGACGGCGTAACCATAAAGGTTTCGGTTCCCACAAATTATTCGTATGCGGCATATGCAGGCGATGATACCAATTCGCGTTCGGAATATCTTTCGGTTGCGACAAGCACTATCAGCTTTCTTACGTCCGACGGCGAAATGACGCTCCGCACTCCCGACGCTTCCATAACGGTAGCGGACGAGGACGGAAACGAATCTACTATCAACATGACGTACAACGACGACGAATACACCGATGCCGATGTCCTCGGCGACGGTACGGAAACTTATTCGTTCGTCAGCGCAAACGAGAACGTGGCAGATTATTTCTCCTCCGTAACGGGCTATACGTTCGGCGGAAACCACGTGCTTCACTTCAATCTTACCGAGTACGGACGCGAGCGCATGCGTTACGTAACGACGCTTGCGGCTTCCTCCGAGAGCAATGCAATTTATCTCTGCATAGGCGACACGCTCATTCTTTCGATAACCGCCACATCCACCATGGATTCCGACACTATGGAATTCGCGCTTTCAACCAGCGATATGGTCAGCGACGCGGCAGTTACCCTCAATTCGGTCGTCAACGACGGCGTGCTTTCGGTTAAATATTCCGACGACGGCGCAATATATTCGTCTTCGGCTTCCGCAGGCGAACTTTCCGCGCTCATGGCGCTTATCGCTTGCATAGTTGTAGTCGTAGCTTTCGCCGTTGCGGCGATAATCAAGTATAAGAGGCTGGGCGGCATCGTAGCGATGAACGGCTTCGTGTTCGCGCTCGTAATGCTCTACGCGCTCTATCTTCTTTCGATACAGGTTACGTTTGCGGTAATCGCAACGTGCTTTGCGGCTCTCATAATTTTCGGTGCGGCAAATCTTGCGGTATTCTCGGAAGTGCGCGCACAGTGCAAGACGGGCAAGACAATGCAGTCGGCTATAAAGACGGCTTACAGAAAAACGCTCTTCGGCATAATGGATATGCACATAATACTGCTCGTCGCGGCGATAATTCTCGCCTCGGTTGCGGCAGGCGAAGCGGCTGCGTGCGGACTTATCCTCGTAATCGGTACTATTGCATCTTACGCGCTGTATTGGTTCACAAGACTTATGTGGCACGTACTGAGCGCGCCCAGGCGCGATAAATTTGCCTTCGGCGGATTTAAGAGGGAGGTGTACGGCGATGACTAAGATAATAAAGATGCGCCACCTCGCTGTGATAATAGGAATAATCATAATAGCCATAGGCATGGCGGTCGGCACCGTCTGCCATTTCGTGGGCGGAGGTTTCTTCAACTACGGCGGCGAGTTCGCCTCCTACAAGAGCGTTGAAATCACTTCATCCGTTCCCGAAGACCCCGACGGAAAAGTCATCCTCGAAATTGCGGAAGACAAGCTCGGCTCTCTCGGCGCTTACAACGTAAGTTTTTCCGAGGGACAGAATTACAGCCCCAACACGCTCGTATATAAGTTCTATCAGACGGTTTCCGACGAAGAGCTTCAAGGCGCAGTCGATGCAATCGCGCAGGCTGTTTCCGAAGCGGGACTGGGCGACGGCACAGTCGTTCTTCACAACAATGCAGGCGTGGCAGGCGGGCTTTACATCCTCAATTTTGCGGCGATAGCGCTCGCTTCTGCGGTGGCTTTCCAGGCTATATATACGGCTGTAAGGTTCAAACCCGGCATGGCGCTCGCGGCTCTCTGCTCGCAGGTTTTTGTGGTCGGACTGTATGCGGCTCTGCTCGCAATGACGCGCTGCCCTCTCGGGCTCGAAGCCGTTGCTTTCGGCATAGTCGCCGTCGTTCTCAATATGATTTGCAGCAGCCTGCTTTTCGATAAAGTCAAAAAATCATACTCCGACGAGAGCAAGGCAAAGGTCGAAAAACTTCAGCTCGTAGCCGAAGGCGCGCAGACGACTTTAAAAGTCAATGCCTTCGTATGCATAGCGGCGCTGGTTGCCTTTGCAATATTCATGATATTCGCGGTCGTTGCTTCGCCCGCATGGGCAACGCTCGTTCCTTACGGCGCGGCTGTGTTTGCAATCGCGGCGTGCGCGTGCGCTTTCGGAGTTTTCACTCCCGCGGTTTACTCAATGTTTTCCGCAATGGACAAAAGGAAAAAGTTTTAACTTGTTTTAAAAAAGGCGGGGTATCCCGCCTTTTTGTCTTATAAAAGAATAATGAAGAAAATTCTGCCCGAGTACGAGTACTCGAACGGACAACTTAATATAATTTCTCAGCTTGCAAAGAGCACGGGACTTTGCCCCGAAACGGTAAAAATTCTTTACGGCAGGGGGATAGACGACGAGGATAAGATAAACCGCTTTATCCACCCTTCAAAGTCGCACTTTGTTTCGCCCTTCAAAATGAGCGGAATGAAGGACGCCGCAGAGCTCATCGCCCGCGCCCGCGACGAGGGCTGGCAGGTAGTCGTTTACGGCGACTACGACGCCGACGGCGTGTGCGCTTCCACGATAATGCGCGGCGTTTTAGAGCGCTTTGGAATTGAACCCGTCGTTTACGTCCCCGAAAGGTCGTCGGGCTACGGACTTGGTCAGGCGGCGATAGACGCCATATTCGAAGAATATTTTCCCCAGCTCTTCATAACGGTCGACTGCGGCATATCCAACGCAAAAGAAGTTGAATATATAAAGGAGCAGGGCGCGGAAGTCATCGTTACCGACCACCACGAACTGCCCGAAGTTCTGCCCGACTGCATTTGCATCAACCCCAAAATAAACGACGGATATCCTTATGATAACCTGTGCGGCGCGGGCGTGGCATTCAAGGTGGGCTGTGCCCTCATCGGTGAGAGCGCATACGACTTTCTCGACTTTGCCGCCATTGCGACGGTTGCGGACAGCGTTCCGCTGACGGGCGAAAACCGCGACATTGTAGCAGAAGGGCTTAAAATAATCAATAAATCGGGCGACAAGCCCTATTCGCAGTTCATCGGCAGAACGGGCGAAACGATTACCGCCCAGACGATAGCTTTTGCAATAGCTCCCAAGATAAACGCCGCGGGGCGCATGGGGGATGCTAATTCCGCGCTCGAACTGTTCTGTTCCCGCGACCCTAAAAAGATATTCGACCTTTCGGTCAGACTTACAACTTACAATTCCGAAAGGCAGAAATGCTGCGACGAGCTTTACGCCTCGGCAAAGAGCAAGCTCAAACAAAAGGGAGTGCAGGGCAGAGTAATAATGCTGTGGGACGAGAGCTGGAACACGGGTTTCGTCGGCATAGTGGCGGCGCGCCTTGCAGAAGAATTTGCGCGTCCCGCGCTGTTATTCGTAAAGAACGGCGAAATGCTCAAAGGCTCCGCCCGCTCGGTGGAGTCAGTCAACATATTCGAAGCGCTGAAAGCCTGCGGCGATCTTATTGCCGAGTTCGGCGGACATTCGCAGGCGGCGGGCGTCAATATCGAGGTGGAAAATTTTCCCCTCCTCGAACAGGCGTTGAATGATTACCTCGACAAAACCTATCCCGTAGGCGCATTTGCGCCCACGCTGTATATAAGCGGCGAACTTTCGTCGCCCGTCTCGCAGAAATTTGCAAAAGAGCTTGAAATGTTAGAGCCTTTCGGCGTCGGCTTCAAGCGACCGCTGTTCTGCCTGTCGGTAAACGAATGTCCCGCCCGCCCCGTAAAGCCGCACTCGCCTCACCTCGCTGTCAAGAGCAAGTATATTGATCTAATGTACTTCGGCGGAGCGGCGTATGCAGGCATACTCGAATGTCCCGCGCCCAAAAAACTCGTATTCGAATATAATATATCGACATTCAGGGGCAAGGAGTACGTAAAGGGCTTCATCCGCGACATAGTTTACGACAGGGACTGCCCTTTGTACGCTGCAGATGCAATAGCCATGAACAATCTTTCGCTCGCTTCGCTACCCGAAGTCGATTGCGAAGTGTGCCCCGTATCGGCGGACGAAGTGCGCTCCATGATTGAAGGTTGCGGCTATTACGGCACGCTGTTCGTAGCTTTCGAGCCGTCAACGCTTTCACTCTTTCCCCAAACCCAAAGGCTGGAGGTGAACCTTTTCACCCTTTCCAACAGGAATTTAGCTTCCGCGGTGCTCGTGTCGCCGCAGGCGGAATGCGATATCTCGGGCTATCAGAACATAGTTTTGCTAGATAAACCCGCAGTCATTTCGCTCCCTTCGCTCAAAGGCAAAAAGGTATATGTCTGCGAAGAAGCGGACGGGGCGGTCTCGCTCAGATCGCTTTCCGCGGACAGACAGAGGCTTATAGGCGCGTTCAGGCTCATAACAGCCTCCGCATATTCTTTCGAGGGCGTCAGCGCGGAGGAGGCGGCGGCGAAAAAACCCATTGAACTTCCCCCCGTCGAAACGCTTTTCGCGTTAAAAGTTTTTGAGGAACTGGGCATAATTTCCTTCGAGAGCGGCAGGCTCACGGTTTATAAGGGAATGAAGACCCAGCTTACGCAGTCGCCCCTTTACAATCTCGTCAGCGGATTGAAGTAAAAGGTTACAGAGAAATATGAAAACCGTTCTGGATAAAATAAACGAAAATTACGGCGAAGCCGACAGACAGCTACTGTTAAAAGCTTATCACTACGCCGAGGAAATGCATAAAAATCAGAAGCGCGCGTCGGGCGAGCCCTATTTCACGCATCCCTGCGCCGTCGCTGAGATACTTGTCGACCTCGGCATGGACACGCCGTCCGTCGCCGCGGCTTTTCTGCACGACGTAATAGAGGATACTCCTGCGACGCCCGAAGACGTAAAAAAGAATTTCGGCGAAGAAATTTTAACGCTCGTCGACGGCGTTACCAAGCTCGATAAAATACGCTTTCAGACGCACGAGGAGGAGGACGCGGAAAACTTCCGCAAAATCTTCGTCGCAATGGCTAACGACGTGCGCGTCATAATCATAAAACTCGCCGACAGACTGCACAATATGCGCTCGCTTAACTTTCTTTCAAAGGAACGTCAGCAGAGAATTGCCAAAGAAACTCTCGATATTTTTACTCCCCTTGCGGGCAGACTGGGTATTTCGCAGATAAAGTGCGAGCTCGAAGATTTGTGCTTGAAATACCTCGACCCCGAGGCTTACGAATATCTCGCCGCCAATATCCATCAGAGGTTGGAAGAAAGGCGTAATTTCGTCGATTTCGTCGTCGCGCAGCTTCAACACATGCTCGAAGAGGAAAATATCAAGGGCGAAGTTTTCGGCAGACCCAAGCACTTCTATTCGATTTACCGCAAGATGAAGAACAAGGGTCTGACCCTCGACCAGATTTACGACCTCACGGCGGTCAGGGTTATAGTCAACACCACCGAGGAGTGCTATGAAGTTCTCGGCAAAATCCACAAGCAGTGGAAGCCAGTGCCGGGCAGAATAAAGGACTATATCGCCACGCCCAAGCGCAATATGTACCAGTCTCTCCACACGACCGTAGTAACAAACTTCGGACAGTATTTCGAAATACAGATACGCACTTTCGAAATGCACAAAATGGCGGAATACGGCATCGCGGCGCACTGGAAATACAAAGAGCAGAAGTCGAGCGAAAACAACTTCGACCAGAGGCTCAGCTGGATACGCGACGTAATGGACTGGCAGGGCTCTCTCAACGACAGCAAGGAGTTTGTCGACAGCCTCAAAAACGACCTTTACTCCAACGAACTTTTAGTGTTCACGCCTCACGGCAAAGTCATTTCACTCCCGCTTGAGGCAACTCCCGTAGATTTTGCCTATGCCATTCACTCCGAAGTGGGCAACAAGTGCGTGGGTGCGAAGGTCAACGGCAAGATAGTTCAGCTCAATTCCACGCTCAAAACGGGCGACGTCGTCGAAATACTCACGTCCTCTACGACAAAAGGACCTTCGTGGGACTGGCTCAAATTTGTAAAATCGGGTTCGGCGAGGGCAAAGATACGTCAGTTCTTTAAAAAGGAGATGAAGGAGGACAACATAAAGACGGGTCGCAGCATGCTCGAAGCGGAAGCAAAGCGGCGCGGCTACAACCTCAACGACCTTCTCACCGACGAGGCGTTCAAAAAGCTGTCCAGCAAACTCGTATTCGATTCCGAGGACGAAATGATGGCGTCCGTCGGCTACGGCGCGGTCAGCGTCAATCAGATAATTTATAAACTCATCGATTTTTATAAAAAGGAAATACCCAAGCCCGTAAATGAGCTCGAAGCGGAAAAACTCAAACATACTCCCGCGGGAAGCGTAACGGTAAAGGGTATGACGGGGCTTCTCGTGCGCTTTGCGCATTGCTGCAATCCCGTTCCAGGCGACCCGATAGTCGGCTTCATCTCGCGCGGCAGGGGCGTAATTGTTCACCGCCGCGACTGTCCCAACGTTGTCGGTCTGGACGACAGCAGAATTCAGCCCGCCGAGTGGACGGGTCAGACGGAAAAGGGCTTCATCGCGGGCATAAAGATAGTCGCCACCGACGAGAGCGGCGTAATCGCCTTCATAACGAGCGAAATTGCTCAGATGCAGCTCACCATGACCCAGATAAACGGCAGAATAAGCAAGGACGGCAAGGCGCTCTTCGACATCAACGTCAAGCTCAACAAACGCTCCGACCTCGACCTTCTCATCAACCACCTCAAAAAGGACAAGCGCATTATCGACGTTTACAGGACGAACAACTAAATTATGACAGTTCACAAAATTTACCCCGTCGGCTTTGCCGCAAATTCATATATTTTAACCGAAGACGGAAAAAACTGCGTCGTCATCGACCCCGCCCAGCCGCGCATAGCGGATAAATGCCGCGAGTTGGGTTTAAAGCCGCAGTATGTCCTTCTCACCCATTGCCACTACGACCATATCGGCGGTTGCGGCGCGCTTTGGGAGGAGGGCGAAAAGATTATGTGCGGAAAGGACGAAAAGGATCTCATTTTCGGCGTCGATAACCGCGCAATTTTCCACGGCATAACCATACCCAAGTTTGAAATATACAAAACGCTTTCCGACGGCGAAGAGGCAGAGCTTTGCTCTATGAAGTTCAAAGTTATGTTCACGCCGGGGCATACGCGCGGGGGAGTGTGCTATATCTGCGAAAGAAATATTTTTTCGGGCGACACGCTCTTTTTCGAGAGCGTGGGAAGAACCGACTTTGCGACGGGCAATTACAACCAGATAGTAAATTCCATAAAAAGGCTTTATTCGCTCGAGGGCGATTATAAGGTCTATTGCGGACACGAGGACGACACCACGCTCGAACACGAAAGAATGCACAATCCCTACGTAAACCAAAGAAATGCTTAACACAAACGTTGAATTTCTCCGTCCCGAAATAATGGACGTTCTGCGCCTTTTCGATTGCGAGGGCGAGGACTACACTCACTATTTTTATACCGACGGAGATAAATACTTAAATTGCATAGAATATCGCGGAACCATCCGCGATTTTTCTTACGAAGCGCAGACGCACAGTGACATAGAGTATAAGCGCTACGCCCGCCGCTCTGCCAAACTGGCGTTTTACGAATTTCTCTCCGACCTTACGGGCAAAAATTACCCCTACGGCGCGCTCACGGGCATAAGACCGACAAAGCTCGCCTATGCCGAAATGAGCGCGGGGCGCGACTTTGAAAAGTTGTTTGAGGAAATGCACGTAAGCCAGGAAAACACCCGTCTGGTTGCGCGCGTAATCGAGAGCCAGCGCGGCATTTACGATAAAAAGGGAGGTCAGGACCTCTTCGTAAGCCTGCCTTTCTGTCCCACCAAATGCCGCTATTGCTCGTTCATAACTTCGCCCATTTCGGCGACCGCGCAGTACGTTGATGCCTATATATCCTGCCTCGAACGCGAGTTGAGCGCAATACGGGGCATACTTCGCGACGTGCGTTCGGTATATATCGGCGGAGGCACTCCGTTTGCGATAGAGGCGGAGCAATTAAAAAGGGTTTACGCGGCGATAGTTTGTTTAAATCTGCCCGAATGCGAATATACTGTGGAGGCTGGCAGACCGGACGTATTCAGCGACGAAAAGTTGAAGTTGTCCGCCGATTACGGCGTGAACAGAATATGTGTCAACCCGCAGAGCTTTTCGGACGTTACCTTGCAAAGGATAGGAAGAAAGCACACCGCAGGTCAGACCTTTGAGGCTTACGAACAGGCTAAAAAGTACGGCTTCGATATAAATATCGACCTCATTGCGGGGCTCGACGGCGAAGATATAGACGAGTTTTCCCATTCCGTTGACTGCGCCGCGCAGCTTTCCCCCGCAAACATAACCGTTCACACGCTCTCCTTAAAGTCGGGCGCAAAACTCAAAGAGGAAACTCACAGGCTCAACGTAGAGGGCATAGGCGAAATGATAGCTTACTCCCGCAAAAAGCTGACGGAGGAGGGATACGAACCCTACTACATGTACCGCCAGAAGTATCAGGCGGGCGGGAACGAAAACTGCGGCTGGACCAAAAAAGGCAAGGCGTGCGTGTACAATATCGACGTGATGGAAGAAATTTCGGATAATATCGCCGTCGGCGCGAACGCCATTTCCAAGCGCTTATTCTGCGGCGGACAGCGCATAGAGCGCAGCGATTCGCCCAAGGATATTCCCACGTATATATCAAAATGCGACAAGGTAATCGCCGACAAACTCGCCCTGTTTTCTCGCGAAGAGTGATAAAAACTATTGCCCCCCCGGCGTGGAAAAATGCAACTTTTTACTTCTTTACATAGGCAGAAAAGCGACAGGAAAGATACCGCGGCAATGCAGAAAAGCGCGTATAAAGACGCCGACAATTAGCGGATAAAGACGCGTGAGGTTAAGATTTAAATAATATTTATAAAAGTTAGCTCAAAATATTTGCTTTTTGCGGGCAGATATGGTAAACTTACTTTTGTGTTACGGATACAAAGATTGCGCGACTACTCAACGGCTTTCTTTGTTTGCCGCAAATAATTCCATAGGAGGATAAATTAAATGGAAAAGTCAGGAATCATTGCAAAATTCGCGACCAAAGAGGGCGACACGGGTTCTCCCGAAGTGCAGATTGCACTCCTTACCGAAAGGATCAATCACCTCAACGAACATCTTAAAGAGCACATCCACGACAATCACAGCCGCAGGGGTCTTCTTAAAATGGTCGGACGCAGACGCGGACTTTTAGACTATCTTAAAAGCAAGGACATCGAAAGATACCGTGCTATAGTCGCTGCTTTGAATTTAAGAAAGTAATTTTGAACGGGCGGGCAAATCATATTCTTTGTTCGCCCGTTTTTATAAAATTTTGTCCGCGGCGGGTGCCGCGGGCGCAAGAACAGACAAGGAGAACGTATAATGGCAAACTTTAAACAATTCACAATGCCCGTCGGCGGCCGCGACGTCATAATAGAAGTCGGCAAGTACGCCGAACAGACTAACGGCGCGTGCGTTGTTCGTTGCGGCGATACTGCGGTTATGGTTTCGGTATGTATGTCCCCCGCTCCCAGAGAGGGCATGGACTTCTTCCCCCTGCAGGTGGACTACGATGAAAAAATGTACGCAATCGGCAGAATTCCCGGCGGTTTCAAAAAGAGAGAGGGCAGGGCTTCGGATAAAGCAATTCTCACCTCCCGTCTCATAGACAGACCTCTTCGTCCGCTCTTCCCCAAGGGACTTTACAACGACGTGGTCGTCATTGCACAGGCGCTTTCGGTTGAACCCGACGTCGCTCCCGAACCTCTCGCTATGATAGGTTCGTCGGTAGCGCTTTCCATCTCCGACATTCCCTGGGCAGGTCCCACGGGCTCGGTAGTAGTCGGCATGGTAGATGGCAAGTTCGTCATCAACCCCGACCTCGCGCAGAGGCAGAAGAGCAGAATTCACTTAAATCTCGCAGGCACGAAGGACGCCATCCTCATGATAGAGGCAGGCGCAGACGAAGTTACCAACGACGAAATGGTCGGCGCAATCATGTTCGGCCATGAGGAAATCAAAAAAATCTGCGCTTTCATCGAGGACGTAATAGTTCCCGAAGTGGGCAAAAAGAAGCTCGAAATCGAACTTTACCACATTCCCGAAGAGCTGGACAAGGCTGTTCGCGAATATGCTTCCGAAAAGATTGACTGGGCTATCGATACCTTCGACAGACAGGAAAGAGAGGCAAGACAGGCTCAGGCAGAAAAGGAAATTTTGGAGCACTTTGCAGAAATTTATCCCGAAAACACGAGGGAGATAAAGGACAGCATTTATTACCTCACCAAAGAGAAGGTGCGCGCGAAGATATTCGATAAGGGCATTCGTCCCGACGGCAGAGGTCTCAAAGACGTCCGTCCCATCTGGTGCGAAAGGCACGTTCTTCCCCGCGTTCACGGTTCCGCCGTGTTCACCCGCGGACAGACCCAGACGCTCACCACCTGCACGCTCGGCATGCTGAGCGAGGCGCAGAAGCTCGAAGGTCTCGACGAAGAAACTTCCAAGAGATATATGCACCAGTACAACTTCCCCGGCTACTGCACGGGCGAAGCAAAGGCGCTTCGCAGTCCCGGCAGAAGAGAAATCGGACACGGCGCGCTGGCTGAAAGAGCTCTCGTTCCCGTCATTCCTTCGGAGGAAGAGTTCCCTTACGCTATAAGAGTGGTCAACGACATCATGTCCTCCAACGGTTCGTCCTCAATGGCTTCCGTATGCGGCTCGACTATGGCGCTCATGGACGCAGGCGTTCCCATAAAGAGACCTGTCGCAGGCGTTGCGATGGGACTTATCAAAAATCAGGAAACGGGCGAATTCCGCGTGCTCACCGATATTCAGGGTCTTGAAGACTTCCTCGGCGATATGGACTTCAAGGTTGCGGGCACGGTAAACGGCATCACCGCAATCCAGATGGATATCAAGATTAAGGGCATTTCCGAAGAGATAATGCACACCGCCATCAATCAGGCTAACGAGGGCAGACAGTTCATCCTTTCCAAGATGCTCGAATGCGTTCCCGAAGTTGCTCCCCAGCTCTCCGTTTACGCTCCCAAGATTATCAGCTTCGAAATCGCTCCCGACAAGATCGGCGACGTCATCGGCAAGCAGGGCTGCGTAATCAAGAAGATAATGGAAGAGACCAACACGCAGATAGACTTCAACGACGACGACAGCGGCAGAGGTTACATCTCCACCGTCGGTCCCGTAGAGAATGCGGAGCGCGCAAAGTCAATCATCCTTTCGATAGCTCACGACCCCGAAGTCGGCGATATGTTCGTCGGCACGGTCGTACGCATACTCAACTTCGGCGCGTTCGTAGAATTTGCGCCCGGCAAGGACGGCATGATACACATCTCCAAGCTCTCCAACAAGCGCGTTGAAAAGGTTGAAGACGTAGTCAATATCGGCGATACCGTAAAGGTAGAAATTATCAAAATCGGCGAAAAGGGCATCGACCTCAAACTTCTCGAAAAGATGTCATAATTTTAAAAGAATATAAAAAAGACGTGCGCGTCCGCG
>ULSO01014140.1_pt1 | contig 25114 bp, 17 predicted proteins | sample 1956701 | NCBI WGS metagenome assembly ULSO01 (sample SAMEA4835708, study PRJEB28245) | human gut metagenome | biome: gut microbiome; material: fecal sample | place: Denmark | collected 2008 | reverse complement strand
TCTGTATTGCTGCTCTTGTTCGCGCCCTCTTCTTCCAGATATCCCGGCACTTTTTTGCCCTGGGCGAAGCCCGCAGTATATTGCCCGCGTACGGTTTTTTCGCGTACGTTGGAGCGGTCGATGCGGCGCAGAGACTTCAGTACTTTCACTTTTTCATCGCGGATGCTGTCTGCGCTCAGGTCAGACGGCGGAGACATCGCAATCATGCAAAGAATTTGCAGCAGGTGGTTCTGGATCATGTCGCGCATCTGACCGGCTTTATCAAAATAGCCCCAGCGCCCTTCGATCCCCACTTCTTCTGCCACGGTAATCTCAACATGATCAATGGTGCGATTGTCCCAGTTATTCACAAACAGGGAGTTAGCAAAACGCAGCGCCAACAGGTTCAGCACCGTTTCTTTACCAAGATAGTGGTCGATACGGTAAACCTGGCACTCCTCGAAGTATTCGCCAACCTGATCATTGATTTCCTGCGAGGTCGCCAGCGACGTCCCCAGCGGTTTCTCCATGACTACGCGTGCCGGTTTAGCATTCAGTTTTGCCTCGCCAAGCCCTTTGCAAATTGCGCCAAAAGTGCTGGGCGGCATGGCAAAGTAGTTAATGGTGATACGATTTTTTTGATCCAGCATCGCGCCGAGACGGCTGAATGCAGCAGTGTCATTGACATCGAGATTACAAAAATCCAGACGTGCACTCAGGGTGTCCCATAAACCTTCATCAATGGTTTCTTTCATGAAAGTTTCGAGCGCCTCGCGGACAACTTTGGTATATGCCGCTTTATCCCAGTCAGCACGCCCTACGCCGATAATCCGGGTGTCCGGGTTGAGCTGACCGGCTTTTTCCAGTTGATACAGGGAAGGCAGCAATTTACGACGCGCAAGGTCGCCTTTCGCGCCGAAAATGACCAGGTCACAGGCCTGGGCTGTTTGCGTTACCGCCATGTCATTCTCCTTAAGTTAACTAACCCGGTACTTAAGCCAGGGTATACTTGTAATTTTCTTACGGTGCACTGTACTGCTTTTACGAGCTTGCGAAAACTGTAAACGCTTATCCACCCGTGCGATTACGGTAAAAGCGCGCAAAGTGCGGCAAAACTGATAAAAAAATCATCGTTTTCCATTGGGTAAAAATCTGACACTGATCATGTTATGAAAAAAAATAACAACTTTTTTATCTGCTTTTGTCATTAACACAGCACACAGGCGTAATATCTGACAAAACTACATTTCGATTTCTTTCAGTGCGGAAATCGTCATTACCCGTGAGTTTCTTTACATCATGAATATGCTGGAAAAAATCCAGTCTCAGCTGGAACATTTGAGCAAATCAGAGCGCAAAGTTGCCGAGGTCATTCTGGCTTCGCCCGATAACGCGATCCATTCGAGTATTGCTGCTCTGGCGCTGGAAGCCAATGTTAGCGAACCGACGGTGAATCGTTTCTGTCGCAGCATGGACACGCGCGGTTTTCCTGATTTTAAACTTCATCTGGCACAAAGTCTGGCGAATGGCACTCCCTATGTTAATCGCAATGTCAATGAAGATGACAGCGTTGAATCATACACAGGGAAAATATTTGAGTCCGCAATGGCAACGCTTGATCATGTCCGTCATTCACTGGATAAATCTGCCATCAACCGCGCCGTCGACTTGCTCACTCAGGCAAAAAAAATCGCCTTTTTCGGATTAGGCTCTTCAGCCGCCGTTGCCCACGATGCGATGAATAAGTTCTTTCGTTTTAATGTTCCGGTGGTGTACTCCGATGATATCGTGCTGCAACGCATGAGTTGTATGAATTGTAGCGACGGAGACGTGGTGGTGCTGATTTCTCACACTGGAAGAACAAAAAATCTGGTCGAGCTGGCGCAGCTGGCTCGCGAAAACGACGCAATGGTGATTGCCCTCACCTCTGCGGGTACCCCGCTCGCCCGGGAAGCAACGCTGGCAATTACCCTCGACGTACCGGAAGATACTGACATTTATATGCCCATGGTTTCTCGACTTGCACAGCTGACCGTGATAGATGTGCTGGCGACAGGATTTACTTTGCGACGCGGTGCAAAATTCAGAGATAACTTGAAGCGGGTCAAGGAAGCGCTGAAGGAATCGCGTTTTGATAAGCAGTTACTTAATTTAAGTGACGATCGCTAAAACGACTGTCACTGTCCTAATCTTATACGACATCCGAATGAGATTAATTTATCGCCATCGCGGCGTTATTTCATTCGGATTTCATGTTCAAGCAACACCTGGTTGTTTCAGTCAACGGAGTATTACATGTCCAGAAGGCTTCGCAGAACAAAAATCGTTACCACGTTAGGCCCAGCAACAGATCGCGATAATAATCTTGAAAAAGTTATCGCGGCGGGTGCCAACGTTGTACGTATGAACTTTTCTCACGGCTCGCCTGAAGATCACAAAATGCGCGCGGATAAAGTTCGTGAGATTGCCGCAAGACTGGGGCGTCATGTGGCTATTCTGGGTGACCTCCAGGGGCCCAAAATCCGTGTATCCACCTTTAAAGAAGGCAAAGTTTTCCTCAATATTGGGGATAAATTCCTGCTCGACGCCAACCTGGGTAAAGGTGAAGGCGACAAAGAAAAAGTCGGTATCGACTACAAAGGCCTGCCTGCTGACGTCGTGCCTGGTGACATCCTGCTGCTGGACGATGGTCGCGTCCAGTTAAAAGTACTGGAAGTTCAGGGCATGAAAGTGTTCACCGAAGTCACCGTCGGTGGTCCCCTCTCCAACAATAAAGGTATCAACAAACTTGGCGGCGGTTTGTCGGCTGAAGCGCTGACCGAAAAAGACAAAGCAGACATTAAGACTGCGGCGTTGATTGGCGTAGATTACCTGGCTGTCTCCTTCCCACGCTGTGGCGAAGATCTGAACTATGCCCGTCGCCTGGCACGCGATGCAGGATGTGATGCGAAAATTGTTGCCAAGGTTGAACGTGCGGAAGCCGTTTGCAGCCAGGATGCAATGGATGACATCATCCTCGCCTCTGACGTGGTAATGGTTGCACGTGGCGACCTCGGTGTGGAAATTGGCGACCCGGAACTGGTCGGCATTCAGAAAGCGTTGATCCGTCGTGCGCGTCAGCTAAACCGAGCGGTAATCACGGCGACCCAGATGATGGAGTCAATGATTACTAACCCGATGCCGACGCGTGCAGAAGTCATGGACGTAGCAAACGCCGTTCTGGATGGTACTGACGCTGTGATGCTGTCTGCAGAAACTGCCGCAGGGCAGTATCCGTCAGAAACTGTTGCAGCCATGGCGCGCGTTTGCCTGGGTGCGGAAAAAATCCCGAGCATCAACGTTTCTAAACACCGTCTGGACGTTCAGTTCGACAATGTGGAAGAAGCTATTGCCATGTCAGCAATGTACGCAGCTAACCACCTGAAAGGCGTTACGGCGATCATTACCATGACCGAATCGGGTCGTACCGCGCTGATGACCTCCCGTATCAGCTCTGGTCTACCAATTTTCGCCATGTCGCGCCATGAACGTACGCTGAACCTGACTGCTCTCTATCGTGGCGTTACGCCGGTGCACTTTGATAGCGCTAATGACGGCGTAGCAGCTGCCAGCGAAGCGGTTAATCTGCTGCGCGATAAAGGTTACTTGATGTCTGGTGACCTGGTGATTGTCACCCAGGGCGACGTGATGAGTACCGTGGGTTCTACTAATACCACGCGTATTTTAACGGTAGAGTAATCTCACCTGCCCCGGCCGCTGATGACCGGGGTATTTAGCAACACATAAATTAGGACTACTCATTCAATCCAATCATAATCACAGCCCGCTGTAAAATGAATACAGGGATAGCCTGAATGGAGATCTAAATAGCTTGCAAGACGTCGCATACCCGCTTCCTCTGCAACACTATATCCAATAACTGCCATCGGTAAGCCACTATCTTTGGAGTATTGTGTCTGCACCCATGTTTTAATTGAATCGTTAATCGTAATATAATAATCAGCCTGATATTCCATATATTGTATTGGATCACAAAAACAGCCTGCCCCAATCCCAATAGTTCTAACTATTCTGGCTCTATCTCCATAAAATTGGATCCCAGGAAGATTATAAATTTTCAAATTTTTGGCAAAACGTTTGGTAATATTAATGGCACTGTCAGGTTCTATAGCATATACATGGTACATATCATCAGAAGCAACAATATTTGTAACATCCAGTTCTAACTGCTGAGCCAAAGCCTTAGACATTCCGAACGTAGGCTCTCGATCCATGACATCATGGCAACGAATGATTACCAAATTATTTTTATGCAAAAACTCCTTTTTTTGCTCAATTATTTTTAAATAACTGAGTTCACCGCGCGTATAATCCATTATTTTTCTGGCCCATGAAAACTCAAGAACGTCACCCTCCAGATCAGCATAAGAATAAAATGTAGGCTCATGAGTAATAATGATATTGACACCTTCAAAAACAGCCTTTCTTAAAACATCCATTGAGGCAATCCAGCAGGTCCCAATTTTATTAATAAGTGTCGCCTCAGCACCAAAAATAATTTTATCAACAGTTGGTTGCGAAACGGCAACCATTGAATTTAAAAACAATTAAGATCTGCGGCTGTTTTAATATGATGCATTCAACATCCTTCACCGGTTTCATCAGCAATAAAATAATTTCAACATTTCTGGAAAACGTTTTGCCCATGCAGACTCAGAGTGGGTATCACCTCCCCATAGATGATAATCTATAGTTACATTGCGTTGTTTACGGAGACTCACGCATAATTTTTCCGCGCCTGAAATATAGACTTCAGGAAAGTCTTCGCGCATACCACTGGTTTCCAGCGTACCGACATCGAGATATACAGTAAGATCTGCAAAGATATTGTTTTCCTGAATAAAATTCAGCATTGCGCTGTCATTGAACCATAGTGCCGGCGAAAAAACGCCAACTTTTGAAAAAACGTCTAGACGAAGAATTGCGGCAAACAAACTGATGTACGCACCCATAGAACTACCTGCTATCGCTGTATTATTACGATCTGGGAGAGTTCGAAAATTGCTGTCAATATAGTTCTTGAGCGTATTCACAATAAAATCAACATACAACGCACCTTTTCCTCCACTATAATCCACATCAGGGTCCCAGCCAGGTAAGGGAAAAGATGTGTTTCGCGGCCATGGAGAATACTCATCCATACGGCTGAATTTACCATGAGACGATGCATTATCAATCCCCACAATGATAACACCGTCGTATTGGGAATTTGGGAAAAAAGCATCTACCGCCTCAGGTATATCCCATACATGTGGACCAAAAGATACAGATTTATCAAATAAATTTTGCCCATCGTGCATATACAATACAGGGTAACTGACATCAGATTCATAATAGGACGCAGGTAGTAATATTCTTATTTCGCGACTACTTGCCAATTGTGGCATCGGAAAGGATTGCAACACATGATATCGATTCCCATAGTTCTCAATATCGTTCATAATTTAAATTAACCTCAATAAACAAAAGAAATATTACATCTAAGCACTCCCCTACCACATTATATATGGGAGCACTTAGAAATGACTAATATCTATATTTTTATCTTAAAAAGTTTTTTCGCATTCGTAAACATAAGTTGTTCAAACTCACTTTGCGTTAATTTACTTTTTAATTCAGCAAAATACTTATTATAAAAATCATCATCATTGTAGGTATCTAGCCCATTAATAGGATTATCGGTACCGAATAAAATCTTATCACAACCACAGATTTTTATCGCCTGGTAAACCATATCCGCCCTAACCCACGCAGTATCGCCATAGAGATTAGGAAGTTTTGCAATCAATTCGATTGCTTCCTGATTATCAGTCGCGAGCCCCATATGACACATAACAAAATTCACGTCTGGATACTTTTGTGCCATCTCATAAACTAACTGTGGGCTGGATTCATAATCATTAGAAGTATGGCTAACTACCGGGAGATCATATTTTTGAGCAAGGCGTATATAATCCTGAACTTTTTCTGAGTTGAAAGCCATTTTTGAATGATAAGGGTGAACTTTGATGCCATAAATGATATCTCGATTGCTGGCAATCATATCTTCAAAGTCTTGATCACAACTTTCCAGACGAGGCTTAATCCACATAAACGCGCCAATTCGCTTTGCATGTTGACGAACAAGTCTGAGCATACGTTCATTGTTATCATGCTGTGTAACTTGATCTTCATCCGGAATCGGGTTCTGGTCATGGTCAACTTCAACGGCAGATCCACAGGAACATAACGCAAAATCAATATCATACTTGTCCAGAGATGCCAGAAAAACATCTTCTGGCATGCTGATTTTCACAAAATCACCAATATGAGTGTGTGCATCAATTATCATAACAAACATCCTAATTGAAATTTAAAAATCATAAAGATCAGCAGCAGGTAAACCTTCAATTTCATAACTGAAACCGGAGATCTCCATACTTCTTCCGTCATAAATAAAGTTGGCAGTATCTTCACTATTATTTAAGAAGAAAGTGATGTTATCGCGTTGATAAGCGATCACCGTAGGATGTTCAACATCTTTCCATTGTATTGATGCCTCACACCATTGTGGATGTTTTTTACGTAGACGTATTAACCAACGTATAAATTGCCGTAATTCAAGATCTTGTTTGTTTTCATCCCATATCATACATTTTCTATTATTCTCAAGCGTCATTGATTTAAAACCATCAATTCCTATTTCGCTACCGTAGTAGATACAAGGAGAGCCCGCTTGAGTTAACATAAATAAATAGGCGAGTTTAACTTTTCGTTTATCATTCAAACAAACGCTTAAAATACGCGCGGTGTCATGACTATCCAGAAGATTAAACATAACTTCAGTTATATTTTTAGGATAACAAAGATAAGAACGTGTAACGGATGTCATAAATTCTTGTTTTGTTGTATCCTGTAACGCAAAATAATCAATAATCCCATATGTTAAGGGATAATTCATTAATGAATCAAACTGATCACCACGCAACCAGGGGGTGCCCTCATGCCATATCTCACCCAAAATATAACATTCAGGTTTGATATCTTTAATCACCTTTCTGAAATCTCGCCAGAAATGATGATCCACTTCATTCGCAACATCCAGACGCCAACCATCAATATCAAAATTTTGCGTCCAATAGCGAACTATACTAAGTAAGTATTCACGGCACTCTTCATTCTCAGTATTTAGCTTAGGCATTTCAATAACATTGCCAAAGGTTTCATAGTTAAAGTTTTTAAAATCCCATTCACTTTTTGGAGTATCGGGATAAACAGGAAATTTATGAATCCAGAACCAATCGGCGTAACGTGAATTGGCACCATTGCGTACAACGTCAAGCCATATTGGAGAGTCAGCGCCTAAATGATTGAATACTGCATCCAACATGATTTTTATTCCACGCTTATGCGCTTCTTCAATCAAAGTATGGAAAGCAATATTCCCACCTAAATGTGGATCAACACTAAAATGATCGATGGTGTCATATTTATGGTTGGATGCTGAGGTAAAAATAGGACAAAAATAAATCCCATTAATACCCAGATCTTCCAGATAATCGAGTTTATCAATAACCCCCCACAGATCCCCACCCATAAAGTTGAATGAAGTCGGTGTACTGCCCCACGGTTCTACCCCTTCTGGGGATATTTCAGGTCTGCCGTTACAGAAACGGTCTGGAAAAATTTGGTACCATACCGTATTTTTTACCCAGGAGGGGGTATTTAGAACGTCAATTTTATTAAGATAAGGGAAGCAAAAAAAGTTATTTAAGCGGCTTAACTCTCGTTCTTCGCACTCCGGTGAACTGATATCAACACACCTTTTCTCACCAAAAAGAAACTTCTCTCCCTCTTTCCCAAAAAGTATAAAACCGTAACGGCAACGGCGTTTTTGAGGTTTGAACACTGCAAACCAGTGATCATGAAATTCGGTGACAGCTTCTTGTTCCATCTCGATCTCGTTGCCGCCAATCCAGCCGAACGCTTCTGTCCCGGCCATGTTACCGCCGTCAAGACCACCTTCAGCCCAATTATATGGATCGCCTATCCAGAGAATAACTTTATCAACTTCTCCTCTTAATGTGCGTAACCGTACATGCAAAGTTTCGTTATCATAGGCATAGCTATCTTCACTTTTTGCTGAGTGTTTTAACGAACTAACTGTAATCATAAATACTAATCCCTAAATTATTCCTTAACGGCACCGCTAACAAGTCCAGTAGTTATATGCTTCTGTGTGAATACAAATAACAATGTGATAGGTACTGCAACTAAAAGCGCCCCAGCAGCAAAAAGCGTATAATTCTCTGCTGAATTAGAAGCAATCCAACTAAAAATTCCAATCGCCAGGGTCATTTTATCCTCACTACGAAGCACCAACGTTGGCAAAATGAAGTCCATCCATGGTCCAGTGAACGAAACTAATCCAACGAAAACGAGAATCGGCTTAGCCAATGGCAATATTATCTGAATAAAAATAGTCAGATGCCCTGCTCCATCTATTTTAGCGGCCTCATCCAAAGAAGTTGGAATAGCATCAAAATAACCTTTTACCAACCACGTCATGAAGGGCAATGAACCGGTTACATAAACCAGAAGCAACCCAGTATATGTATCTATCAAATTGGCCTTTGATAGCAGGATATAAATTGCAGTCATTGATAAAAATGCAGGAAACATTTGCAATACAAGAATACTCATTAACGTATTACGCTTTCCACGAAATCGATACCTTGAAAAAACGTAGGCGGTCATCGTCACAACGAACAGTGAAATTAACATGTTAGCGGTAGCAAGAATGAAAGTGTTCAAATACCACTGCATATATGGCGTATCCGTGAACAACGTTATGTAGTGGTCAAATGTAAACTCGATGCCACTAAATGTTGAACTAAATAAATTATTCCCTTTTTTAAAAGATGCCATTATCGTCCATATCACTGGCCCAAGCACAAGAATGGAGTTGCAGATTAAAAAAAGATAAACTAAGAGCGTTGATATTTTACGTAAAAATTTATCCATTGTCACATCCCTACATCATCTTTAAATGATTTCATCCGTCTGAATTGCCATATTGCTATAACCGATAAGAAGATAAATATTATGATGGAGATTACAGAAGCTATATGATATTGCTGGAAATTCAATGTGAGTTTATAAATCCAGGTAATAAAAATATCGGTATGCCCAGCGAATCTGTATTCCGGATTAGTCGGACCACCTTCAGTCAGAAGATAAATTGCACCAAAATTATTGAAGTTATATGCAAATGTCATTACCAGAGTTGGCGCAACTTGATGTAACACCATTGGCAATGTAATTTCCTTAAACTGTTGCCACTTAGTTGCGCCATCGACCTCACTAGCCTCATACAAATCTCGGGATATGTTGGTTAATGCACCCGCGATCAATAGCATAAAATACGGTGCCCCTACCCAAACACAAACGGCAATTACTGTTATTTTTGCATTTAATGAAACCGACAGAAAATCAACTGAATTCATTCCGATACTGTTCAGAAACGAGTTAACCGGACCAATTCCATTTAAAAGAAGACGGAAAATAAGTAACGTTACAAATGTGGGTATGGCATATGGCAGTATAAATATCAATCGCCAGACCTTTGCGAAACGTATATTTTTTTTAGCCAGTGCTAAAGCCAAAATAAATCCAAAACTGAAGGTAAAAATCGTCGCACATATTGCCCAAATAAATGTCCAGAGAGCGATACCTAGAAACGTATCAGACCATATTTTAAATTTAAACAACATTATGAAATTTTTAATCCCAACCCAATCAACCAGGTTCTTTGGTGGGATGTGATTTGGCGCAGCATAGTTTGTAAACGATACAAGAACTGTAATTACAATAGGTAAAACAATGAATGCTATACTCGCTAAAAATGCGGGCGTTAGGACTATAAATGCAAATTTATCCTCATAGAGCTTATATAACTGTTGTTTAAAAGTCAGATGGCAATAAGATGAGTTCCGCGCATCTTTAATATTAAGGGTGTAAATAGTGGCGAATAAGCCAACAATAATGGCCGCTATCACGCCCTCTACAAGCATAAATATAGAATTGTCACCCTGAATAACAGTCAACCCTTTTCGAATTTGCGCGACATCACCTAATGTGAACAAACCTATTAATGTATGCACAATATCGGAAAGATAAAGCAAAAAGCATACTTGTATTGCAAAGAATATCCCGCCTTTCACATAATAATGACGTGATAACTGAGTCCCGCCCATAATCAAACAGGAAATAGGTAGCACAGGTGCACTCTTCATTTTCAGTTGTTGTGTATTCACAATTACTCCTGAAGCGAAAGTTGTTCTTCAATAATTGTTTGTGCATGATTTAAAAAACTTCATCCGGTGTTTTATTCTCAACCCTGGTAGCCAAAATAGCATTAGTCATTGGAGACCATAGATAAGACATTTCCGGTATTGATGGCATTGCGTCAGAATAATTAGCTTGAGCAATAATTGCTTTTATAGCTTCACTACCTGTCTGGCTAATTTTGTTCATAAGTGAATCGATTGGTGGGATGAGATTCGTCATTTCATAACGCTTCATCAACATCTTATCCGTTGTCAGGTAGTCAGCGAATAATTCAGCGGCATGAGGATATTCGGTAAATGAGCTTACAACGGCCAGCCGTACTGTTGAAAATGTGCGAGGCTGATGACCATCTAATGTTGGGATGCGTGTCACGCCAAAATTGATTCCGCTGTCAATGTAACCTTGTATGGACCAAGGTCCGTCGATTACAGCAGCAACTTTACCTTCATTAAACAGACCTCTTAGAACTTGTGGATTACCCATATCAAGAGGATTAGAGGGATTCGCTTTCTTTAAGCGTTTCATCGTCTCTAGCCCTTTCTTCGCTTCAGATGAAGCGATGCCTAGAGCTTTAGGATCGTTACCGGTTTTACCGAATTCGTTGGCACCATACAAGGTAATAAACATACGTGAAACATAATAATTTTGTACATCCCATAGCAGAGCATATTTATGCTCGGATGAATTATTAAACTTTTCACTGAAAGTATTGATTTCTTCGAATGTTTTTGGTGCGGTGTTTAACAAATCCTTATTATAGAAAAGCGCCAGCGTTGCGAAACTTACAGGAAAACCATAGCTGATGTTATTATATGTAGCTGCCGATACTGCGCCTGGAATAAATGTTTTTTTAATCCGCTCAGCTGAGACCATGTTTTCCATAACCCCGCCAGCAACGACTAACCGCCCCAGGGTATCATGTTCAATTTCAGCTACATCAGCTACACGAGTCGTACCCCCATCCTGCATAATTCTTGATGCTGCATCCATTGGCGCTATATTGCGAAATGTAAACTTTACCTTGTAGCCAAAATCTTTATTGAATTCCTTTGCTGCATATTTCATATATTCCACGCTTGTGGCATCAGACCAAACTAACAACTCAGCATCAGTTTCAGGAATTAATTTTTCTGCCATCGCCTGGGGTGTTAGCGTACTGGAAATTGCAAGAATTATAACTGTGACGATATTTGAAAGCTTCATTATATTTACCTCATGAATAACATCTTTAAGTAGTACATGCTGTACGACCACATAAGCATTCACGCCATTATCAACACAAATCAAGGCCAATCAACTGTCAAATAAGATTTTAATGATGAATAACTGCAAATAGTGATGCATATCCCATTTGCAGTAATTTGTTGAGGAAAAAAATATTTTATTGCCGCAGAGTGTTTAGGAGTACATGAGGTACGACTATATGGAATAACAGAAATCATATCTTAAATTGATATTTTGGAAGGAACTCATTTATGGTTTTAATAAAAAAGAATGTCTTATCGGCTTCAATTGCAACAGTCCTTTTAGGCTCAACAGGAGCCTTTGCGGCAAACGATCGCGGCTTTACCTCCGACACTGACTGGTCAGAAGAACAAGCGGGCTTTAATGGACATGTTGGTACTACATTTGAATATGAGACCAAAAGCACTGATAACTATTTAGGTAAAACAGTAAAGGAATATACTAAAACACACGAGATTTTCCAGGCCTATTTCAGCCAACCTAATTGGCAATTTGCAGCAATCTATGGCCTTAAGTCTATCGATCGCCGACAAGAAGAAAAAGGCTATCACGAAAATGAAACAAGTCTGCAAAACTATATATCACTAAACAAAACGTTCACTATTGGTAACGGTTTCGACTTCAGTCTGGTATACGACCTGATGTATACCGACGGAAATATAGATAGCCCTTATGTTACAGGCTTGCATACTGTAACTGTTGACAACAGTTTTCGCCCTACGTTGACGTACTTTAACTCTGACTGGAACGCAGGTTTTTATTCAAACGTTGAATACTTATACAGTCGAAATGATAAGAGCTCCTGGGGCGTACGCGAAGAAGAAGGTCAAAGTATACTATTTCAGCCCTATAAACGTTTTGGTGCATGGGAGTTTGGTATTGAATTTTTCTACCAGAAAAAGCATAACGATGAATTTAATCACGGTAAAATAAATGATCGTAGTATTTATACCGAAACTTACTACGAGCCAATTATCAAATATGCTTTTGAAAACGCAGGTAATCTGTATCTACGCACCCGCTTCGGACACGGGAAAACAGAAAACGCAGATAGTTTGCAATACAATGCAAACAGAACCTATTTCAAAACAATTCGAAAAGCCACTCTAGGTTATGAACAAAACATAGGTGACGACTGGATAGCCAAGATTGAATATAAACATGCCTGGGAAAAAGAGCACAAAAACTTTTATGATCCAAGAGATGAAGAAAAATATAATGTGCTCAATCAGGATAATATTTATGTTCATGCTTTCTATCGCTTTTGATTAAACAGAGGGAAACCTATGTTCAGCGCACTAGATATTAAAACGTTGATGCAAGGAACTTTATATGGTGATCCATCACTCAGGGTTGATACCATTCGGCCAATCCATAGTCCTTTAGTTGGTGGACTCTCGATTGTTATGACACCTGGAGATTTGTTGCATATACCAACGACTGGTGCGGATATAATTATCGGACCGGAAGAGATCATTAGTTCTAATGCTAAGGCAAAGATTGTAGTCGATTATCTGAATGTGAATAACCTTAACAAAGTTTTAAGATACTATAAGGTACATAAGTATCGTTTGTTTAAGCAAGAAAACACTTCAACGATACCTGATGTATACATTGGTAAACACTGCCAGATAGGTATGAACTGCCATTTTATGCCTGGTGTTAAAATTATGAACTGTGTGACCATAGGTGATAATGTTGCCATTCATGCGAATACAGTGATTAAAGAAGGTACTATTATTGGCAATGACGTTATCATAGATTCTAATAACTCCATCGGTAATTATAGTTTTGAATATATGTCGGATGAACGTGATTCATATGTCCGAGTTGATAGCATCGGTAGAGTAATCATAGGTGATGATGTTGAAATCGGTTGTAACAACACCATTGACCGAGGGACACTTGGAGATACGATTATAGGCCAAGGCACTCGTATTGATAATCAAGTGCAGATTGGACATGACTGCATAATCGGTAATAAATGCCTGATTGTTTCACAATGCGGTTTTTCAGGACACGTAGTTTTAGGCGACCATGTTATTACACATGGTCAAGTCGGAATCGCCGGTCACATATCAATTGGTAGTTATTCGGTAATTAAGGCTAAATCAGGTGTAAGCCATTCTTGTCCTGAAAAGAGTGACCTTTTTGGTTACCCTGCCAAAAATACGCGAGAATACAACAAAAATCTCGCTGTCCTTAATAAACTAACTAAACAGCATGGTGTATATAAACAGTGAGTCGTTGAGAAGTATTATTTATATACATTAACATTAACACTGACATAGAAATAGCTTAACTAAGCTATACTACTTTTATTGAGAGTTTAAATGAAAAATAAATTGCTTATTGCGGCTGTGTTGACTGGTCTTCTTTCAGGATGCGTTGATGGCAATTCACCCTCTGGCAGTCAGGAAGGTGTCGTGAAAGCGGATCCTCGCTATTCAGAATGTAACCTCCCTGATGTAAATGAAAGAGGGCCAATTGCTGCGGGTCTTTACATTTCCGGAACCCTCCCGGAAGGCTATTGGTTAATGAAGCCAGAGCGTAAAATGCATTATAAGGGAGATGGTATTTATCAGCTTATTTATTCTGAAAAAGCAGGTGCGGTAACAATGCAATTTGCGACTATGAACTGGAACCCGCAGTTCACTGTAACAGGTCTTGAATTGCCATTAAATCAGGCTAAAACACTCAAGAAAGGAGGCATGGATAAAAATACAAAAGTCGTCATTCCTGCCGATGGAAAGTATGTTTGGACAATTCAAATTGGTCCTGATAAAAAGGCAATAGCCGCCATGGTAGCACCATGTAAATAGTTATTTTTAGCACTCCACTATTCAACATTCGTTGAATAGTGGAGTATCAGTATTCCAAAATTCTTGTTAATGAGAGCAGATTATGGCCGCGGTAATTCTACGCAAAGTTGAAAAAATTTATGACAATGGATTCAAAGCTGTTCACGGCATTGATCTCGATATAAACGATGGTGAATTCATGGTTTTTGTTGGACCATCTGGGTGTGCCAAATCAACTACATTACGCATGATTGCAGGTCTTGAAGACGTATCAGGTGGTGAAATTTACATTAGCGACCGCCTTGTTAATACCCTTCCGCCTAAAGATCGCAGCATTGCAATGGTGTTCCAGAACTATGCGCTGTATCCCCATAAGACTGTATTTGACAATATGGCTTTTGGTTTAAAAATGCAAAAAAGGCCAAAAGAAGAGATTAAGAAAATTGTCGAAGAAGTTGCAGAAAAACTTGAAATTAGCGATTTACTTTACCGAAAACCGAAAGAAATGTCGGGTGGTCAGCGTCAGCGTGTCGCGGTAGGCCGTGCAATTGTCCGTAAGCCAGATGTTTTCTTATTTGATGAGCCACTATCTAACCTTGATGCGAAACTTCGTGTTTCAATGCGAGTCAAAATTGCTCAGTTGCATCAGTCTCTCAAGGATGAGGGTCATCCAGCAACCATGATTTATGTTACACACGATCAAATTGAAGCATTGACCCTCGGTGATCGTATTTGTGTGCTTAATCAGGGGCGAATAATGCAGGTCGACACACCAGTTAATCTGTATAACCACCCTGCTAACAGATTCGTTGCTGGCTTTATTGGTTCCCCGTCAATGAATTTGATAGATGCGGTTGTACGTGAGGAAGACGGTAAACTCTATATTGACATTGCCAAAAATATTCGGTTGTACATACCTGAGAATAAACAATCAGTACTCAAAGCGTATATAGATAAACCCGTTTGTTTTGGTATTCGTCCAGAACATATCTCTTTGAGTGTGAATTGCAAAGAAATGAATACAGTCACTGGTGCATTAAGTATTATTGAAAATATGGGCAGTGAAAAATATCTTTACTTTACCGTTAACAACAAAGAGTTTATTGCAAAAGTCAACGATCAATCAATTACTACAGCCGATATTGGTAAAAATTTGTATTTCAACCTTGATACAAGCTTCTGTCATATATTTGATTTTTACACTGAAGAAAATCTAACTAATTATTTGTGATTGATATGACAATAACCCCAGGTTGAATAACGGTATTAAACCTTACAATTCCATAAGGCTTCTTACTGCTCGAACTGTCTATTGGTAAATGTCATTAACTCCACGAACTGATTCTTATCGAGGTAATTGAGTTACAAAATTCCATCAATAAAAAAGAGCATATATGAATAAACCGTTGATAACACCGCTTACTCAGTGAGCCTACTATTTAGGTCAGAGCATGTCTTCTGACCATAGTTGGAGGGCATTCAGATTCGCAGTTCACAATGCTTACGTACTGTAGACCTGTAACCAGCTTGAGGATGAATGACGATAAATCCACATTTTAGCTCAGCAATTTTTTCGAAAATGTTAATTAATAATGTTAAAATTGGTAAGATTTCATTTTCATTTCAGGAGCGCGTCTATGATACATTTGGTAAATAAATTGATAAATTTTGGTTTCACTCGCACCGATGCACAGGTTTACATCAGTCTGTTGAAAAACGGTCGTAGCAGTGGTTACAAGATAGCAAAAGAAATTTCACTTTCTCGTTCGTCTGTATACTCATCTATTGATAATCTTTACAAGAACGGTTATATCTTTCTTGTCGATGGTGAAACTAAAGAATATGAAGCAAAATCTCCTGAACTCATACTTTCACAAATTGAAAAAAGCACTATTGACAATATAAAAATTCTAAAAAAAGAATTATCACAGATGATGTTTCAGAATGAACGTGAATTCATTTATAATGTCTCTGGTTTCGATAACTTACATCAGAAAGCTAAAGAGATGCTTTCTTCTGCGGAGTGTGAAATTTACCTCAACACGGATTTTGACTTACATTTTTTGAAAAATGAAATTTGTGAGGCTCTGAATCGACATGTTCGAGTTATTGTTTTTTCATTTAATAAACTTATTACTCCTGACCCACGCGTAGAGCTATATTACCGTTTTAACCATGAAGAAGAATATTACCCTTCTCATCGTTTTATGCTTGTTGTTGATATGAAGACAGTAATGGTTTTTTCACAACGAGCTGAATCACTGGGGTTATACTCGAATAATCGCTTGCTTATCAATATAATTGCCGAACATATCCATAGTGATATATATCTAACCAAGTATCAGCAACAATATCCTGATGCCAATGCATTAATTAATACTTTGCATGAATCTGGCAATGATATGGTGCAGGATGAAAAACATTTGAGTGATAGCAAAAACCGTTAATATTTTCCTTTCATTGTGATCGTCTGTAGGCGATCACAATCTATTTGTCTTTTATAACGTCTAAACTTTTTTATGCAAAGGTATATTTATGATTTTTTTAACGATATAAAGCCCACTGGTTGGTTAAAGAATAAGATGGAATGGTATATGAACGGTCATATAGGAGAACTGGATAAATTAGTTCCCCATCTTATTACGGAGCATAAAATATATGGAAGAGATCGTATAACTCCACGCACTGTATCTGCTGAGGATGGCGTTATTAAAAAACAGAATAATCTCGATGATAACATGATGCAATATTATTGGTGGGATAGTGAAACTCAATCGAATTGGAAGGATGGATATTGCCGCAGTGCCTACTTGTTAGATAATAAAGAATGGCAGGAAAAAGCGAACGATTTATGTTTGGAACTTATCGATACGCAAGATGATGATGGCTACATTGGAATTTATGATTCATCATTAAAATTTAACTGTAAAGCAGAAAACGGAGAGTTCTGGGCACAAGCTACTGCCTTGCGTTTTGTGCTTGGATGTTATGAGTCCACCCGTAATGAGAGTTTATTAACTTCTCTTACCCAAGCCGCACAATGCATTATGGCTGGCTACCCTAAAGAAACGTCACATCCTTTCGTTGTGGAACAGGGTTTTGCTGGACATAGCCACGGATTAACAATAACAGATGTTTTCTACCGCCTTTATGAAATAACCAATAACATTGAATATCTCTCATATTGCTTGTGGCTGTATGAAGATTATTCCGCAGGATGCGTGTCGGAGCAAGATCTGCAATATAAAAATGTCATAGACCCTGGTTACCTTCTTAAAGGTCATGGCGTACATACGTATGAGCATATTAGGGCATTAGCCATCGCAGCGAGCCAACGGCCGCAGTATCAAACTGCATTAGATATTTTTTTATCCCAGTTGAAATATTATCTTACACCATCTGGCGCTCCCATTGGTGATGAGTGGATTACAGGACGCACAGCTAATGCCACTTATACAGGCTATGAATATTGTTCTGTTCATGAACTATTTAGCACTTATGTTATGTTAATAAAACTGACCACTAATATTGGTCTGGCCGATGATGCTGAGTGGCTATTCTATAATGCTAGTTTTGGCATGCAGCATCCCATACTTCACGCGATAATGTACTGTAAGACTGATAATTGTTATGAAGCAAATGAAAGGAAACATCCGGACAGTAATCAGTTTAATACCAGATATAAATACTCCCCTACTCATGAGGAGGCTGCTGTCTGCTGCGTACCGAATACAGCAAGAACCATACCGGCTTTTGTCGAAAATATGTTTCAAGAAAATAACAATGGTTTTACTGCATTATTTTATGGCCCGTGTGAGTTTTATGGCACATTTAATAATGTTGCAATTAAAATTACACAATTAACTGAATACCCTCATGATTTAAGCGTAAAATGTCTCATTGAGCCTGAGTCATCTGTTCGTTTTGCTCTCAGTTTCCGTTACCCCGGCTGGGCAAAAATGATGATTATTAATGGTGTTACTTTTACTAAAAATGATACTCAAAACTCACTTATTATTTTAGATAGAACATGGCAACATCATGATGTGATTGACATTAAATTTATAGCTGATATACAGTTTAATACTGACTTATGTGGTGACACTTATATTTCCAGAGGTCCCGTTTTATATGCAATTGAGCTTGAGAGCGATATTTTAATCAAAAAAACTCTGCTGAACGGGAAATATTTTGACTCAGGATACATACCCTGTAGTAGAGCTGATGAATCTATCCAGTTCTCTTATACTGATATGGAATCTTTTTCATATTCAACCTCACCAGAGGGCAAACAATACATTGAAGGCTGTTTTTATTTAAACAAGACTAAAATAGTCAGAAAACTTATACCATTTGGTCAAACCATTCTTCGCAAAGTAACTTTCTCCAATATAGAGAGTTAATATTTTCGAGTATTATAATTAATTAAAGGGATTTCTATGTACCTTACTGATAATATTATCAAACTGTCGAATAAAATAGGTCAGCGTGTTTATACTGTTGTCTCTGAAATGTCGATTGAAGCATGGATAACAAAAGAACCGCAGCCTTTTGTTTATCGCCGTAGCGGCGCTTACCAGAAACTCACCATTGGCTCAGACTGGGGTCAACTGTTTGACTGTGCCTGGATGCGAGTTTATGGTAAACGTCCAGCAGATAAATTTAGACACAAACTCGTCGCTCTCGTTGATATCGGTGGCGAAGGTCTTATTGTGGATAAGAATGGTTCACCCATCTGCGGCATCACGAATAAAGCATCATCTTATGGCGTACCGCCAGATAAACCAGGTAAATGGGTGGTTGACCTTTCTCTCGTTAGTGAAAATGACGAGGTCGAGTTTTGGATTGATGCTGCGTGCAACGATTTATTTGGCTATGTCACTAATGGAGGGATTATTACTGATGTTCATATCGCGACATGTAATCAACTACTGAAATCCCTTTATTATGATGTTGAAGTGCTTTTCGACTGGATTAATGATGGTCAGAAGTTTGAATCCATACATCCTAAAGGTATTATCCCAGAAAAAATTATCACCAAAAGAAGCGAGCGTACTGACGAAATCATAAGAATTCTCGAATATATTGATAATACGTTAATTACCTTTAGCAATGAAGAAATAATTAAATGTCAAATTGCAATCCAATCCATAATTAGTAAAAACAATAATCCTTCAGAGTTCAGGATTATGGCTACTGGTCATGCCCATTTAGATATAGCGTGGATGTGGCCTTTAAGAGAAGGACGCAGAAAAGCAATAAGAACATTTGCCACCGCCCTGACAAACATTGAAAAATATCCTGATTACATTTTTGGCGCTAGTCAGTACCAACTTTTTCACTGGATAAAAAAAGATTATCCCTATTTCTTCGAAAAGTTAAAAAAACAAATCGCCGCAGGCCGCTTTGAGTTACAAGGTTGCTTTTGGGTCGAATGCGATTTAAATCTGGTAAGTGGTGAATCGCTGATAAGGCAAATCATGCATGGGACACGATTCACACTGCAGAATTTTTCAAAGAAGATAAATTATGTCTGGCAACCGGATGTCTTTGGATTCCCCGCCACGCTTCCACAAATTCTCAAAAAATCAGGCATTAACTATATTGCATCGCAAAAGCTCTCACAAAACAAGATTAATAAATTTAATAATTACCTTTTCCGCTGGCAAGGCCTGGATGGCTCAGAAATTCTGATGCATAACTTTCCTGAAGATACGTATGATAGCCGAGCCCGCGCTCGCTCTTTAGAATATATTGAACAAAACTATAATGAAAAAGAAATCTGTCCCTATGCGCTTATGGTGTATGGTGTCGGTGATGGCGGCGCTGGCCCCGGTGAGGAACATATAGAACGATTAACACGCATACGCAATATTGATGGCTTACCTCATGTTGATTTCAGCCGTGTTGATAAGTTCTTCACTCACGCCGACGCCTTTCGCGAATCCTTGCCCATTATTTCGGGTGAACTTTACTTCGAGGCTCATCAAGGGTGCTTTACATCAGAGTCAGCAACTAAAGCCCATAATCGAATTATGGAAAATAAACTCCATGATGCTGAATTTTTTATAACTATTACTAATAATATGACGTCAATTCTTCGCAGTGAGTTTGATGAAATATGGAAAGCGATGCTGACCTTGCAATTCCATGACATCCTTCCCGGCTCATGTATTTCAAGAGTTTATCATGAAACTGAAAAGGAATATCTTAAACTAGAAGCAAAAACCGAGAAAATTATTTCTGATGCGCAGTCTACTTTATTAAGTATAATTGACACTTCATCTTATAAAGATCCGCACATTTTATTTAATACCACCTGTTTTGCTCGTAACGAATGGATCAATATAAACAACAACTGGCTCAAAGCACGAGTAAACTCTTATGGTTATGCTGTGATTGATCCAAAGAATAAGATCGTAAATGGTCTGAAGGCAGAATCTCGAAGTATTGAAAATAATTACATTAAACTTCTTTTTTCAGAAAACGGTGATTTAATTTCGCTATATGATAAAAGATATGGTAAAGAATACATTACTGAAAATATGCACAGTGAGATCCGTGCATACCACGAAGATGCAGGTTTTTTCGCGGCCTGGGATTTTGCTTCAAATTATCGTGATGGGGAATCATATGTTTTACTCGCTGAAAAAATGACAACTGTAATCAGCGGGCCTAAAACTACGATGACGCTGATTTATCACTACAATTCCTCTTATCTTCGCTTCGCATTTACCCTGACACAGGACAGTCCACGCGTTGATGTCCAAACTTTTATTGATTGGCACGAACCTAATGTTTCTCTCAAAGTCAAATTCCCGGTGTCAGTACAAACATCTCTTGCACAATGTCAAATTCAGTTCGGTGTAATTGACAGACCAACGCATAGCGATGATTCGTTCGCTTTTGCCAAAGATGAAATACCAGCACATCACTGGGTCGACCTTTCTGATCAAGAAACTGGCATAGCTTTAATAGCAAAAAAAAATATGGCTATCGTGTCAAAGACCAGACGCTTGAATTAACTTTGCTGCGTTCGCAGCATAAACCTGGGGAAGTTGTTAAGACAGACAATTATGATAATTTCCTGATTAATAATTTTGCAGATATTGGTAAACAAAAATTCATATTCTCCTTATTTCCTCATCATGGAGATTACCGTGTGGGTGGTGTTATTAATCAAGCCTATATAATGAATCATCCCTTACAGGTCGTCCCTGTCAAACCGCACCCGGGTGAATTACCCCCTTCACTATCATTTTTTGCTATCGATACTAACAGCGTTATCATCGAAACAATAAAATTAGCTGAAGACGGCGACGGTATAATCGTAAGATTATATGAGAGTCATGGATTAGAAATTTCAGCCATGCTTTCGTGGGTATGTAATTATCACTACGTTCAATATGTCGATCTCCAAGAAAATAAATTAGATGACAGTTTTTATTGCAATCAATATTGCAATCTTGAATTCAAACCTTTTGAAATTATCACGCTACGATTAACTCAATAGCGTACTAATCTAAAAACTCAAAATGGTGAGAACACTCATTGAGATTTTTTATCAAGTACAGCCTCTCAATAATTTGAGAGGCTGTTTTTTATTTGATGGGATAAAGATCTTTGCGCTTATACGGCTGGATTTCGCCCGGTTTGCGAGTTTTCAGCAATTTTAGTATCCAGGTGTATTGTTCTGGTCGCGGACCAACAAAAATCTCGACTTCTTCATTCATCCGCCGCGCAATCGTATGATCATCCGCCTCTAACAGATCATCCATCGGTGGGCGCACCTGAATCGTCAGACGGTGCGTCTTGCCATCATAAATCGGAAACAGCGGAACAACGCGCGCACGGCACACTTTCATCAAACGACCAATCGCGGGCAACGTCGCTTTATAGGTGGCAAAGAAATCAACAAATTCGCTGTGCTCAGGGCCATGATCCTGATCGGGTAAATAATATCCCCAGTAGCCCTGACGTACCGACTGGATGAATGGTTTAATACCGTCATTTCTCGCATGCAGACGACCGCCAAAGCGACGACGCACCGTGTTCCAGACATAATCAAAAACCGGGTTGCCCTGATTATGGAACATCGCTGCCATTTTCTGCCCTTGCGAGGCCATCAGCATGGCAGGAATATCGACGGCCCAACCGTGCGGCACCAGAAAGATAACTTTCTCGTTATTACGCCTCATCTCTTCGATGATCTCCAGCCCTTGCCAGTCAACGCGCGGCTGAATTTTCTCCGGTCCGCGTATTGCCAACTCAGCCATCATTGCCATCGCTTGCGGCGCGGTGGCAAACATCTCATCAACAATCGCTTCGCGTTCAGCTTCACTACGTTCTGGAAAGCAGAGCGACAGATTGATTAACGCACGACGGCGTGAGCTTTTTCCCAGTCGTCCGGCAAAACGTCCCAGCCGTGCCAGAATGGGATCACGGAACTTTGGCGGCGTTAAAGCGATACCCGTCATCGCTGCTACGCCCAGCCATGCTCCCCAGTAGCGCGGGTGGCGAAAGGATTTATCAAACTCAGGAATGTATTCGCTATTATTTTTTTTCGTTTCCATGCTTTTCCAGTTTCGGATAAGGCAAAAATCAATCTGGTGATAGTGTAGCGGCGCAACTTGCCCCGCACCAAATAAAAAAAGCCGGTACTGACTGCGTACCGGCTGCGAATGGATGTTAATTAATCAAACCGTAGCTGCGGCACAATCTCTTTGGCCTGCGCCAGGAATTCGCGACGATCGGAGCCGGTCAGCCCTTCGGTACGCGGCAGTTTTGCCGTCAGCGGGTTTACGGCCTGCTGGTTTATCCATACTTCATAGTGCAGATGCGGCCCGGTTGAACGTCCGGTATTACCGGAAAGCGCGATACGGTCGCCACGTTTCACCTTCTGTCCCGGTTTCACCAGAATCTTGCGCAAGTGCATATAACGCGTGGTGTAGCTGCGACCATGACGAATAGCCACATAATAACCTGCTGCGCCACTGCGTTTGGCAACCACCACTTCACCGTCACCCACTGAAAGCACTGGCGTACCCTGCGGCATGGCGAAATCAACACCTCTGTGTGGTGCAACGCGACCGGTCACCGGATTAGTACGACGCGGGTTAAAGTTAGACGAGATACGGAACTGTTTCGCCGTCGGGAATCGCAAGAATCCTTTCGCCAGACCAGTACCGTTACGATCGTAGAATTTGCCATCTTCAGCGCGGATAGCGTAATAATCTTTACCTTCTGAACGCAAACGTACGCCCAGCAGCTGGCTTTGCTCACGTTTACCATCAAGCATTTCTCGAGACATTAATACCGCAAATTCATCGCCTTTTTTCAGTTTGCGGAAATCCATTTGCCACTGCATGGCTTTAATCACTGCGCTCACTTCGGCGCTGGTTAAACCGGCGTTTCTGGCGCTGGCAACAAAGCTCCCCCCGACGGTACCTTTCAGCAGATTGTTAACCCACTCTCCTTGCTGCATTTCGCTGGTCATTTTAAAACCGTTAGCGGCAGTACGGTCATAGGTTCGGGTTTCACGACGAGACACTTCCCAGGTGAGGCGCTGCAGTTCGCCGTCCGCGGTTAATGTCCAGGAGAGTTGTTGACCGATTTTCAGGTTACGCAATTCTTTGTCGGCAGCAGCCAGTTGGGTGATATCACCCATATCAATACCATACTGATTGAGAATGCTGCTTAGCGTATCGCCAGTGGAAACAACATATTCATGCACGCCCGCTTCACCGGCGATTTTGTCATCCAGTTCGTCCTGGGGAATGGCTTCATCTTCTTGTGCAGCTTGATCAATCGGCTCACTGGCTTCAGGTAAGAGCGAACGAATTTCGTTCTGTTCCAGCTCAATGGTTTTGACAATTGGCGTGGCATCGCGGTGATAAACATAGGGCCGCCAGACAGCGACGGCCAGAGTAAGAACGGTGAGCGACCCCAACATAACGCGGTGTGGTCGCGGTAAATTATTAAACGCCAGGGCGACAGAGCGGGCTATCTGTTGCACGTAATCACTTCCTCATTAATCTCCTTTCAGGCAGCTCGCATACTGGTTGGCTAATTGACTCAGGAATTCTGAATAGCTTGTTTTACCCAGTTTGATATTCGTCCCCAGGGGATCCAACGTTCCCATACGAACGGATGTCCCTCGTGCGACGCTCTCAACGACCGCTGGCCTGAACTGTGGCTCAGCAAAAACGCAGGTTGCTTTTTGCTCAACCAACTGTGTTCTTATTTCATGTAAACGCTGCGCGCCAGGTTGAATCTCAGGGTTAACGGTAAAATGACCAAGCGGTGTCAGTCCAAACTGTTTTTCGAAATAGCCGTAAGCATCGTGAAAAACGAAATAACCTTTCCCCTTGAGCGGCGCGAGCTCGTTACCAACCTGCGTTTCGGTTGAGGCTAATTGTGCCTCAAAATCCTTCAGGTTGGCGTCAAGTTTGGCTCGACTTTGCGGCATAAGTTCCACTAATTTTCCATGGATTGCAACCGCTGTAGCCCGCGCTATCTCTGGGGAAAGCCAAAGATGCATGTTGAAATCGCCGTGATGGTGATCTTCGTCACTTTTTTCCGCGTGGTCGTGATCATCATCATCGCCGTGAATACTTTTCATCAGTAGCGGTTTCACATTCTCTAGCTGCGCAATCGTTACCTGTTTCGCTTCAGGTAATTTACTTACCGGTTTTTGCATG
>ULSO01044563.1_pt1 | contig 25118 bp, 28 predicted proteins | sample 1956701 | NCBI WGS metagenome assembly ULSO01 (sample SAMEA4835708, study PRJEB28245) | human gut metagenome | biome: gut microbiome; material: fecal sample | place: Denmark | collected 2008 | reverse complement strand
CAAGTCCATAAAATTTATTTAAAAAGGAGAAATATAAATGGATTATTATTATGATGAAAGAAAAGAAATGCTTATAAAAGGATTTGTTATAACAGGTGTAGTTTGCGCACTTGCATCACCAATGGTTTTAGCAGTTACAGGGGCTCTTATGGAAAAAAATAATAAAGAAAGGATTGATAAATTGAAAGCAAACTACACACCTAAAAATATCGTTAAGTTTATTGAGGACAATTATGATAAAGATCAAATAACTAAATTTGGTGTTGATAGTTATGTTGTTGAACCTAAGGAAGAAGATATTGTGATCAATAAAAACGATTGGGCAGAAGCAAAAAAACTTTATGAACAATATTTGTCAGCTTTAGAAGATTATGAAAGTGGTAAAACTACTGAAATAAGTTATTCTATTTATGATTTGAAGAACAACTTTTACAAATATTGTAATTATGAAGAATTTATATTAGCGACAGAAAGTGAGAGTATTTATAAACAATATAAAAAAGCATCTAAAAACCGCGAAGTTGGAGTAAGAATGAAAGAAGTTTGCACGCCAATTGCTATTACAGAAACTGTACTTGGTGCGGCAGCCACTTTTATATGTTGCATTGGTCAGTTTGATGAACCTAGTCTATGCTAGGCATATGGTTTATATTATCGGAAGGCGAGTTTGCTAGTTAAAAGTAAATCTGATGGTTACTTAAACTTATGATGATACAATTGATGCATTTTTGTGTTCAGCAAAACAAAAATCTATTTATTTAAATCTTTACACCAGTAAATTTAAAAACAATAAAATAATAAAATATGTAAAGAAATCAAAAAATGGTTGAAATTATTCAATCATTTTTTTATTGTAATGGTATGGTAATTATATCTAAAAACAATAAAAAAAGCACTTTAATAGTGCTTTTGATGTGGCGGAGAGCGAGAGATTCGAACTCTCGCGGCCTTTTACAACCCTACTCCCTTAGCAGGGGAGCCTCTTCGACCTCTTGAGTAGCTCTCCATTTCAAGGCAAATTATAAACCTTGCGTTAACATCTTAACACACTTTTATTTGCCTTGTCAATATTTTTTTTGTTTTATTTAAAACTTTCAGTAAAAACCTTTAAAAGTACAATTATACCTTGTATTTAGTTATGTTTTAATAATCTTGTAAATTATTAAAATTCTTCATTAAACACTTGGAAAAACGCTTTTGGATGGTTGCATACTGGGCAAACTTCAGGAGCAGAATCTCCAACATGAATATGTCCGCAGTTTCTACAAATCCACATTTTCTTTTCAGATTTTTGGAATACTTTTTTATTATTCAAAAGTTCTGCAATTTTGTTATATCTTTCTTCATGTCTCTTTTCAATGGCAGCAACACCTTCAAATTTCTTTGCAATAGCTTCAAAACCTTCTTCTCTTGCTTCTTGAGCCATTCTCTTGTACATTTCAGTCCATTCACCTCTTTCACCAGCTGCTGCATCTAACAAGTTTTCATAAGTAGATGGAACTACCCCACCATGAAGTTCTTTAAACCAAAGCTTAGCATGTTCCTTTTCATTGTCTGCAGTTTCAGTAAAAATTTCAGCAATTTGTTCGTATCCATCTTTCTTTGCTTGTGAAGCATAGAATGTATATTTATTTCTTGCTTGACTTTCTCCAGCAAATGCTTCCATTAAATTCTTTTCGGTTTTTGTACCTTTTAAACTTTTCATATTATATTACCTCCATTAAAAAGTTTAAATATATTATATAAATTTACCTCCAATGTGTCAAACTTTTTCGAGTAATAGAATTATTATAATTCTTTTGAATTTCGCTTAAATATTTATCCCAAAATGTTTCACGTGAAACATTTCAAATCATCAGAAACCATTTTGAAAATGTCAATTTATATATAAGTAACGTGTTTTTTGACAGAATTAATCTTAATTCTATCACGCGTATATTAAAACAATAAAAAAATTGTTTCACGTGAAACAATTTTTTTCTATTTGCCATGTCTTTTATTGTAATTCTGCAAATCTTGCAAAGTCATTTCCTTTTTATTGATCAATTCCAGAAGTTCTGCAATTCTATCTAAATCATCTCGATTGTAATAATCAATATAAATTCTTCCTTTATTATCATTTCCAATAGCAGAAACTTTTGTTGCGAACGTCTTCTGCATTTGATTGATAAGTTCTTTAAGCTCTAAAGATTGTTCTTCTTTAACTACTACTTTTTTTACAGGATTTGTATAAGCTTTTACCGCTTTTTCCAGATCTCTTACACTTAAATTTTTAGAAACAGTCATCTGCGCCAGTCTGATTTGTTCTTTTGGATCTTCAACGACCACCAAACATCTTGCATGTCCCGATGTAAGTTTTCCTTTTTCAACCAAATCAATTACATCTGGATACAACGACAACAAACGAAGTGTATTTGCAACATTTGAACGACTTTTTCCAATTCTTTCTGATACAGTCTCTTGAGTTAAACCGTATTCATCCATAAGTTGTTTGATTGCTCTGGCTGCTTCGATTGGATTTAAGTCTTCTCTTTGCAAGTTTTCAATAATACTAATTTCTTTAATCTGTTTATCAGTATAATTTTTAATAACTGCTGGAACTGTCTTTAATCCACAAAGATTTGCCGCTCTCCATCTTCTTTCACCAGCAATAATCATATATGTTCCATCTGATTGCTGATTCAAAACGATTGGCTGGACAATTCCATGTACTCTGATTGATGCGGCCAATTCCTTCAAGGCATCTTCATCAAAATTTTTACGAGGTTGATTTGGATTTGGTTTGATTTTTGTTATATCAATCTCCAAAACGCCGTCGTTTTGCTTTTTATTATTTGTTATGTTTTTATAACCATCTTCCTGTGTGTAATCACCAAACAAAGCATCAAGTCCTCTTCCTAAACCCTTGTTATTAATCATTTTCTTCTCCTTTAAATTTTATCTTTCTCAATTTTGAAATTTTATTAAAAGGAATTTTGTTCTTTTTTAATATCTCTTCAGCCAAACTTAAATACGCTTCAGCACCCTTTGAACTTGCATCATACAAGGCCACAGGCAAACCATGACTTGGTGCTTCGGCCAGACGAACGTTTCTTGGAATTGTTGTGAGATAAACCTTTTGTTTGAAGAACTTGACAATCTCATTGCTCACTTGTGTTGTAAGGTTATATCTTTTGTCTTTCATTGTCATAACAACACCTTCAATATCCAAATCAGGGTTCAAATTTCTGTATTTAATCAAGCGTATGGTATTCATCAACTGCGTTAAACCTTCCAATGCAAAAAATTCACATTGAATTGGAATAAGAACACTATCAGCTGCAGTAAGCGCATTTACAGTTATCAAACCCAAAGAAGGCGGACAATCTATGAGAATAAAGTCGTAACTTTCTTTGATTTCATCAAGAATTCTTTTTACAATCTTCTCTCTTTGAGGCAATTGAATCAATTCAACTTCTGCACCGGCAAGATCTACTGTCGAAGGAATGATGTACAAATTATCTATAATAGTTGGTTGAATAACTTCTTCATATGAACTTGCACCATCAATCAAATCATAGATTGTTTTAAGTTCTTTTGTTTTGTTTATTCCAACCGCACTTGTAGCATTGCCCTGAGGATCCATATCCAAAATCAAAATTTTCTTTCCCATTAATGCCATATACGCAGCAACATTTATACATGTTGTTGTTTTTCCAACTCCACCTTTTTGGTTCGCAAAAGCAATAATTTTTCCCATATTAATTTCCCTTTATAAAAATTATACATAAATTATCAAAAAAAATAAAGAAAAATAAGCAAATTTTATTATTTTTTGCTTATTTTGAAATAATTTTATTTTATCGGTTGAGTTTTTGGTTTATTTTTATCGCGTGGAAAATTTTTAGGTGTATGATTTATTTTTTTTATAATTAAAATATTTCTCTCTAAGCCATCTTCAGAAATTTTGAAATTTTCTACCTTTTCAACTTTTCCACCTAAGATTTTTATAGCATTTTCTGATTCTTTCAATTCATCATTGAGTTTTGAAGATTTATATATAACCGCACACCCACCAATTTTGACAAATGGCAACAGATATTCAACCAGTGTGTTCAATGAAGCCACAGCACGAGCAGTGGCAACATCAAACATTTCTCGATTTTTCTTTGCAAAATCTTCCGCTCTGAAATGTTCCGCACTTATGTCATTTAAATTAAGTTTTTGAATGACACCGTTTAAAAAATTCACTCTTTTATTTAAACTGTCAATCATACAAATTTGCAAATCAGGTCTCACAATTTTTAACGGAATTGAAGGAAAGCCCGCACCACTTCCCACATCAATCACCTTTGCGTTTTTAGGAAAATTATTTATAGCTAAAACACTGTCTAAAAAATGTTTTATTAAAACATCATGTTCTTCTGTTATTGCAGTCAAATTTAAAACTTTGTTTGTTTCAATAAGCATAGAAAAATATTCTTCAAATTGGTTTATTTGAACATCGTTTAAAGTTATTCCATATTTTCCAAAAACTTCTCTTAACTCTTCCATATCTATTTTCTCTTAACCAAAATTGACAACACCGAAACATCGGCAGGGGACACTCCAGAAATTCTGGATGCTTGTCCAAGATTCAAAGGTCTTATTTTTGCTAGTTTTTCTTTTGCCTCTTCTCTCAGGCCTTTGACGGACATATAATCAAAATCTTCCGGAATGGCAACATTTTCATTTCTCAGCATTTTTTCAATATCCTCTTGCTGTTGTTTTAAATATCCTTCATATTTGATTTTGATGTTGACAAGTTCCATATATTTTTTATCAGCTTCATCATACAAATGATAAACATCGTTAATTTTGAAAATATCTATATTTGTTCTTTTTAACAAGTCACGATATTTCATATTTTCCCTAGGAACAGGTTCATTATTCTTGTTGAACAAATCAATCAATCGGTCATCTACTTTTACTTTTTCTGAAAGTTTTTCTTCAATTTCTTGCAATTTTTGTTTCTTCTGCTCAAATCTTTCAAATCTTTCATCACTCACAAGACCAACTCGTCTGCCTATTTCTGTCAATCTCATATCCGCATTGTCTTGTCTTAACAAAAGTCTATATTCCGCTCTGCTAGTCATCATTCTATAAGGTTCGTTTGTTCCCTTTGTTACAATGTCATCAATCAAAACGCCAATATAACCATCGCTTCTTTTCAAAACAAGTTGTTCTTTGCCTTGATTGTAAAGACTGGCATTTATTCCAGCTATTATTCCCTGCGCCGCCGCTTCCTCATATCCGCTTGTTCCATTAATTTGTCCTGCAAAAAACAGACCATCAATTTGTTTAAGTTCCAAAGTTGGTTTGAGTTGTGTTGGTTCTATGCAATCATACTCAATCGCATACGCATCACGCATAATCTCTGCTTTTTCTAGTCCTATCACGGAATGAACCATATCATTTTGAATTTCAGCGGGCATAGATGTGCTAAATCCCTGCAAATACAATTCTTCAGTGTTTAACGCCTCTGGCTCAAGAAAAAGTTGGTGCCTTTCTTTATCAGCAAATCTGACAATCTTGGTTTCAATAGAAGGACAATATCTTGGTCCAATTCCTTTGATTCCTCCTGATATAGCAGGGGCTTTATCCAAATTTTCTCTTATGATTTCGTGCGTTGTTGAGGTGGTGTAAGTCAAATAACAAACCGATTTGTTCTCAATCTTTTCTGAAGTCATGTATGAGAAAGAAAAGACATCCTCATCTCCTTCTTGCAATTCCATTTTGCTGTAATCCACACTTCTCGCATGGATTCTTACAGGTGTTCCAGTCTTAAATCTCAAAAGTTTTATGCCAAGTTCTTTCAAACTATCTGACAATTTGGAACTGTTTTTGAAACCATTTGGCCCCACTGCTTCACGGCAACTTCCAATGATTATCTCACTTTTCAAATAAACCCCAGTGGCAAACACAAGACTTTTAGCACTATAAACAAGTCCAACGGAAGTTGTCACAAGTTTCTTGTCATCTTGAATTTCAATCTTTACCGCTTCCCCTTGGCGAACAAAAAGATTTTTCTCTTGCTCTAGGACTTTTTTCATTTCAGTATGATACGCATTCTTATCTGCTTGTGCTCTCAAACTCTGAACAGCTGGACCCTTTCCACGATTTAACATTCTGATTTGAATTGCTGTTCTGTCGGCGATAATTCCCATCTCTCCACCAAGCGCATCAACTTCCGAAACAAGTTGTCCTTTTGCCGTCCCGCCAATTGAAGGGTTGCAAGCGAGAAAAGCGATCGCATCAAGACTTATCGTCAAAAGCAAAGTTTTGTTTCCAGTGCGCGCCAAAGCCAATGCTGCTTCACAACCAGCATGTCCTGCACCAATCACTATACTGTCAAATTCTTTTGTTATTTTCATATTTTTCTCTATCTCTCTATCATTTTCCCAAACAAAACTTTGAGAATATCAAATCAATAATATCCTCGTTTTCTGCGTTTCCAGTGATCTTTCCCAATGTCTGCCACAACTTTTTAATAAGCATTGATAAAATGTCCAACGAAATGGTTTCATTTCTTAAAATTTCATTTAATATGTCTTGGGCATCTTTCAAAATTCCAACTTGTCTTTCATTTGTCAAAACAAGAGCATTGAAATCTATTTCCTGTTCAATCACCATGTCAATTATCTTTTGTTTTAGCAGCTCGACATTTTTGTTTGTCAAAGCAGAAATCTCCACTTCATTCTTTTTCTTTTCAACAACTCTTTGTTTATCTGATTTGTTGATTATGGTTATATATCTCTTTCCTTCAAGAAGTTTCTCAATCTTTTTATCTTCTTCAGATTCTTTTTCACTTCCGTCCAAAACGAAAAGGACTATGTCTGCTTGATTGAGATTTTGAACGCTTTTTTCAATTCCAATACTTTCCACAACATCTTTTGTTTCTCTGATTCCTGCTGTATCTATAAGATTGATTTTAATTCCATTATAGATGAAACTCTCAGAGATGCTGTCTCTCGTCGTGCCTTGAATGTCCGTCACAATGGCACGATTTTCTCCAAGCATGGCATTCATAAGGCTGCTCTTTCCAACGTTTGTCTTTCCGACAAGAGCAACATTGATTCCATTTTTCAAATAGGTTGCACTTTGTGCTTGTTGCAAAAGTTCAGAATTTGTCTTTTGAATTTCTTTCAACCTGTCTTTGATATTTGTTTTCAAACCCAATTCATCAATTTCATCTGGATAATCCAATCCTGCTTCAATCTCTGCAATCATTTCTTTGATTTCGTCTTGTTCCTTTGAAATCTTTTCAGCAAGTCTTCCATTTGTTATTTGTAAACTGCTTTTAAGTTCTCCTTCAGTTTCCGCGTTGATTTCTCCAATGATTGCTTCTGCCTTGTCAAGAGTAATCTTTCCATTTATGAATGCTCTCTTGGAAAATTCTCCTGGTTCGGCAAGTCTTGCACCATTTTTAACACACTCTTCAACAACCTTCTGAGCAAGCAAGACGCCACCATGAATTTGAAATTCAACGATGTCTTCTCCTGTGTATGAAAATGGTGCTTTGAAATACACCATAAGACATTCTTCAAAAACTTCTTTCTCAACTGACAACTTTCCAAAATACATAAATCTTGGTTTGATGTTATTTCTCGTCAAATTGGAAGAATGAAAAATGCTGAGTGCTGTCTCAAGACACCCTTGTCCACTCATTCTCACAATTGCAATTGCACCTTTCCCTAAAGGTGTTGAAATTGAAACAATAACATCTTCTTTCATGTTTTTTATTATATCAAAACAACAAACAAAAATCAATCTTTGATAAGCATTCCTTATTGACTTTCCATGTGTAATATTTTATAATTCCATAAAGGAGAAAACATTGATGGAATTTACCGAAATTCAACAAAAAAATTTTGAAACAATTTCAAAAATTTCTTCAATATTAAGAATAGACAACAAAAGGCTCAGAAACCCTGAGGTTGCCATAATAAATCCTGTTCCAAGTTTGAATTACAGAACTTTCAATTTAAAAAAGTTGTTTGCCAAAAAATTTAGAGAAGATATCTCCACAATTGGAGAATATGAACTTACAAATGGTCTCAAAGGTTTTAAGATTCTTTTAACAGATTCCACAAACAGAAATTTTGTAACTTCATCCACTGAAGATTTTTTACCAGACCCAAACAGCATAATTCTTAAACAAGAAAGACTCAAAGAACTTAAGTCTTGGGTTGTCGAAATCAGAGAAAAATATCCACAGCTGAAAATTCTTGTTCAAGAAGGGGAAGACTCAGAAGAGCCAATTTTTTATGATATTGACAACTATATTGCTTGCAATGATTTCATATATGCGATTGTTGAAAAAATCGAGTCAACAAAAATTGATGGAAAATCTTTGTCTCAGTTTGAGAAATTTTTGGCCACACAAAATTATGTCAAACAATTTCAGTATAATCTTGAAAACAAGAAAACTAATGAATCTTGGAGATTGTCAAGGACTCTTCCGGGAATCTTAGGTTCGGGAAACATATGCTGCACTGGTTATTCAAATATGATGCTTGAAATTCTTGATAAATTAAAAATCCCTTCACTTTCTGTTTTGGCTGGAGATCTAAACAAATCAAAAATTTCTGCTGATCACGCATTAATTTCCCTTAAATTGAACGACGACAAATATAATATTCATGGCATCTATTTTTCAGATGTCACAATGTCCACACTAAACGAGAAAATTCCTGTTTTCGTTCTATCAACCTATAAACAAATTCAAAACGCATATAAAAGTTATAATACAGCGCTGAAAACCACACTTCAATCTATGTCTCCAGCAGAAGAACAAGCGTTCTATTTTGAAGACGACATTGGCAGAAAAAGAAAACAAGCAAACATAATTTCCAAATATCAGTCATACACAAAAAGCGATTTGGATGACTTGACAAATAAGGTCATCAATTCATCATTTGTTAAGAAAGCAATTGCCCAACTTTATGAAAACAGAGAAGTGATTTTCAATTGTTTCGTACAGGGACTTTGGAATTCCGTCTGCTTAGGAGCAATCGGTTCCACTATCACCGGAAAACATTTTAAATCTGAAAAAAAATTAGCGGACATACAACAAGACATTGCTCTTTTTCTTGATGTTTGTTTAAACAAAACGCCGGAACAAATCAAGGCGCTTGATGCAAACCCAACTAATGCCATTTTGCTTGCACAAGAAGAAGGAATTTCTTTCAATAAACTATACAAACAATACTGCAGAGAGTTTAATAGATTTTTGCCTAAAGCTGCCTGCAAAAAGAAAGTCCCTGCAAAATATTCACAGAATACATTAAATCAAATTATTGACCATATCGGCAACGACCTGTTTAGACCATCAATCTCTATGACAATCAAAAAACTTTCAAGAGAACAAGATGCCCTTTATGGAAATATGCTTTTGGGACAATTGCTTGTAAAACTCTCCTTGCCGGTCAGTGAAGATCTGGTTCAACAAACCTCAGAAAAAATTAAAACAACATTGGAGAATGGAACTGAGAAAAAAAGAGCGTGACAAAATGTCATGCTCTTTTTGATTAATCTTCTTTGTATTCTCTTGGGAAAACAATCAAATATCTATGTGGCTCTTCTCCTTTGCTCAAAGTTGTCACTCTGTCATCATCTTGAAGAGCGGTGTGTATGATCTTTCTTTCACTCGCATCCATAGGTTCAAATTTGTAATATCTTCCTGTCTTGGCAACCTTGCTTGCAACTCTCTTTGCAAGTGCTGTCAAAGATTCTGCTCTTTTTTCACGATAGTTCTCAATGTCCAAAACAACTCTCTTTCTGTTTTCGGACTTGCAAACCAAAGACATCAAATAGGAAAGTGAAAGCATACATTCCCCATGATGTCCAATCAAATCATTCAAATTTTCTCCACTTAAATGATAACGAACAAATCTTTCATCTTCTGTTTTTTCCACAGTTCCTTCAAGTCCAAGACTCTTTAAAACTCCATTCAAAAATTCTTCGCCTGAAATTTTCTTTTCATGTTTTTCAGATTCTTCAACTGCGGGAACGCTGGCAACGTATTCCTCATCTGTGATGATTTTTATTTTGCTCTCTTTTTCTTTTTTAGGCTCTTCTTCAGTTGCACTTACACTGATTTTTTTCTTTACAAATGTTTCAGCAAAGTCCTCATCTGGACTCTCTTCTTTTAACAATTCTTCTTTAAGTTTTTCTCTTTTTTCATATTTGTCTATTGCATCTTCCGAAATTGACACCAAAACTTTTGCTTTTTTCAAAAACCCACCTTCACTCAAAATTTTGATATCCACATCTTCTCTTGATGCCTTAAGTTCCAACAATGCATTGTTGATTGCTTGTTCAATATTTCTTCCTGTACCTTCACATGAGCGCATTTTAACTATTCTCCTTTTTTATTCTTACTTTAGCACATTTGCCGAAAAACATCAATCTTTTTTTAGCAAATGTTTTGAAATGAAGCCTTTTTGTGCTATTATTACAACAATAAAAGGAAAATTTGATATGGCGGTTATTTCAATAACAGGAAAACCTTGCAGTGGAAAGTCCACCATCGCAAAACTCTTGGAAAAGGACTATGGTTTCAAAAGAATCAGCATGGGCGACATGTTCAAAGAAGAAGCAAAAAGGCGTGGAATGAGCACTGAAGAATTTACATCTTTTCGTGTTAATGATTCATCTTTTGATGTTTATATGGACAAACAAATCCCTTCTTTCATCAAAAAATTTGATGGACAAAATGTCATCATAGAGAGTCGTGTTGCTTGGCATTTTTTACCAGATTCATTCAAAGTTTTCATTGATTTAGATGAAGACGAGATTGCAAAAAGGCTAGTGGACTCAGACCGTGTCGGAAAAGAAAAATATACAGACTTTGATGAAGCAAAAAGATCAACAATCTCCCGTTGGAACAACGAACTTGAAGTTTATAAAAAGACTTACGACATTGATTGTTCGGATTTGACAAACTATGATTTGGTTCTAAACAGCAAAAACAAAACCCCACAACAACTTGCAGATAAAATCTGTAAATCATTTCAAAAATTTCTAAAGAAGGAGAATTAAAATGAAAACAATATATTTTGAGGGCAAAATATCAAAAGTCGCAATCATCAAAGTTTTGACAGCATTTTCAAAAAAGGGTTATCACAGCCGTTTGTCACCAATCAGATACAAAAAATTCCCAGATCCAAAACTTCCTGCAGACAATTGGGTGAGGGTCAAAAACATTGAAACTGGAATTTGTGGATCTGACATGACTTTCTATAAATGTGCTCAAGGCCCAAGCACCGCATTTTTGCCAATCCCATGTTCCAAAATTACATATCTCGGACATGAAACTGTTGGAGAAGTTGTCGAAGTAGGAAGTGCTGTAAAGAAGTTTAAGGTCGGCGACAGAGTCTGCATGAACAAATATATGGCTTGTTGTGATTTGAAGGGTTACAGCGAAGACGAACAATGCGAAATGTGCAAAGCGGGAAACTATGCTGATTGCGAGAACTACGGGGAACCTAACAAATATAACATTCACGCAGGGGCGGGAATGGGTGACTCCTATCTCGCTCCGGAGGGACAACTCCTGTCCGTTGATGGATTGTCTGATGATGACGCTGTATTGATTGAACCATTTTCAGTTTCATTACACGCAGTTCTCAAAAGAGTTCCAAAAGAAAATGAAAAAGTGTTGGTTATTGGTGCCGGAATGATTGGACTTAACGTCATTCAATTTGCAAAACTCCTTCAACCTAAATGCAAAATTTATGTAATGGAAAACAATCCAAACAAACATGAGTTTGCAAAGAAATTGGGAGCAGATGTCATATTAACTGGTGAACCATACGAAGCAGTTGCAAAAGCCACCAACGCAAAAATTTATGGAAAGGGCAAAAACCGCATGATTTTGGGCGGTTTTGATGTCATATATGATTCTGTTGGAAAAGGGACACTTTTCAATGACACATTAAGATGGCTTCGTGCACAGGGAACTCTTGTTAAAATTGGCTACCAAATGACAAAGACCAAGTTTGACGAAACACCTCTTTGGTGGCAAGGACTTGAAATCATCGGTGTCGACAGCCACGGAATGGAAAATTATAATGGAAAGAAAGTGTCAACCTTTGAAATTGTCAAAGATATGATGCTCAAAAAACAACTCGTCACAGATGGCTTCATCACTCACAGATTCAAACTTGATGACTATAAAAAAGCATTCAAATTGCTTATTGAAAATCCAAGAGACACAATCAAGGTTGTGTTGGACTGCAGAGAATAAAAACACAGAAAACAAAAAAGAGCAATCAATTTTGCTCTTTTATTTTTCTTTAACACGGCCAATGCAAACATTATCTTCCTTCCTTTCTTGCAACTCTTTAACGGGGTTTGCTTTTATTTCAAATCTATAATCTTCTCCAAATTTGTTAATATGTTCACAAACAACTTTATGGCTCGCATTTTGTTCAACATCTTTTTGGATTTTGTTTTGATATTTAAAAAAGTTTGCATCATCTGGCACTTCATTGATGTCAACATATCCTTCCCTATAGGCCGTGTTTTCCACCGTCGATTTCAAAATCTTTCTGACATATTCAATGTTAGATTTCAGCGTAACAAGTTCCGGAACATCACCATTAGGGATAACTTCTTGCCAGTCTTTCTTTTCATATTTTTTGAGATTATCTGCAGAAGCATGCAGGTGTGCAATTTCTTGCTCCAACAACATTTCCCATATTGTTTTGATTCTTTTATCACTTTCATCATTCATCATTGAATAATATAAATAACACTCGACATATTCATGCATAAGACACATCTCAAACCAACTAACATTAGGATCAATCAGACTCCCATATTGTGAAACATGTTGCTCTTCGACCATGCCTATCTCTGTGTAAAGTTCTCTACCTTTTTGGTTCTTATAGAACGCACCGAGATTCATATAATAGTTCATTGTTTGTTGCTCGGCAGCAGTGATGATGTTAACTGCACACTTTGTAAACAAGTCCGCCTTGCTGTTTTCAATCGGTTGTTTAACTTCGTCATAAGGATGACGATGATGTGCAACAGTTGGACGACCTGGGGTTATTTCTGTGTATTTGCCAACATAATCTTCTGCTTTTGCGCCCATGTCCGTTTCAAGAAGATTTGCATAACGATAAAGATGATCAAAATCTTCCAACAACGCAAAGTCCAGAGCATTTTTAACATTTTTATCTTTAACATGTTGTGCCAAAAATGCAGTCAAGTCAACTGCAAGTTGTTCATAACCAATGGTTGTTTCAAGAATGTTTTCGTCCAAAGGCTTGAGTCCAGCAATCAACTTTTGTTGTTGCTGTTCATTTCTCCTTATCATTGCGATTGTTCTTCTTAAGTCATTGTCTGCACAATGCCTGTGAAATTGATGTCCAAACCAAACTGCTTCATACTCCGTTCCATTCATCAAGATGCATCTTACTCTTGTGTATGGGCTGCACTCCATCTTGTCATAAGGTTTTTGTGCCAGTTCTTTCCAGCTCATCATGCACGCTTCCAATTTTTTTGGCCTTTCCAAAAATGGATTGAATTTCATAACTTTATTCCTCCGAGATTATTTTTTCTTTCTTTAAATGTTTTTATACTCTCAACTTTTTCGGAATAAAAGTTGCCAATTATGTCAAATTTTAAAATTTCAAAACTAATTTTGGCAGTCAGTATTATTTTTCAAAAATCTTCTCAAATTACTTTTTACAACATTCACATTCAAAAAAAGAGGAGGGGATTTTATGAAAAGATTTACAATTTGTATGTTGGCACTCATGCTTGTAATCACATCTTTGACTGTTGGTTTGACCAATTTGTCTTATTCGCAAGAATATGCAAAAGCAGAAGATTTTTTTAGACAACAAGAATTTTCAGTTGATAATAGGATTGATGAAGATTTTTCTATATGTGTCATTGGCGAAGCGACAAAAAGCGTTCAACCTGATATGGCAACAATTGTGGCTTCAATTGAAACTTTGGATCTAAACATTCAACAATCAAAAGACTTAAATTTTCAGATTTTCAATGAAATACTTTCTCAACTGGAAGCCGCAGGCATTTCAAAAGAAAACATCGTTTTCGACAGTTTCACATCATATCCAAGCTATGACTACAACAATAACAAATCATTAATTGGCTATCATTCAATAACAACATTCAGCATTGACACAAATGACTTGTCCAATGTATCAAGCATTATTGATGTAATAACTCAAAACGGCGTCACATCAATAAGAAACATAAACTATCAAATTTCAAACTTAGATGAAATCTACTCTGAAGTTTTGGACATGGCACTTGAAAATGCGAAACAAAAAGCAGAAAAAATCACTGGAAAGGACGACCTGTCAATTTGCTGCATCAACGAAGAAGCTGTATATTCCAGCACAAGCATGTACAAAGCATATTCCGAGTCTCTTCAAGACAACTCCTTGATTGGGAAGATGGATATAAGAGCAAAGGTTTCTGTGAAATTTGAATAAAAAATGGGCATATAAAATTGCCCATTTTTTACAACTTAAAGACATAAGAAAAAATTAATTAAACAATTTTAAAAAAATAGTTGAAAAAAGAAGAAGAAATGTGTATAATAACAATGCAAACTTAAATATGGAGAGTTGGCTGAGCGGTCGAAAGCGGCGGTCTTGAAAACCGTTGAGGTGAAAGCCTCCTGGGGTTCGAATCCCTAACTCTCCGCCATTATGCACCGCACGCGAGTTTTGATAACATTTTACTCGGACAGTACGGAAAGAACTCCTAACTTATAGTCATCTTCGACTTGGTTAGGAGTTTTATTTTTTAGACTCTCATGCGGTCTATAATCATTATAAAATTTCATATAAGAGTCAGTACATTCTTCAAGTTCTTCAAAATACTCAAAATTGTGTGAGTTGATTTCTTCTCGTTTGAAATTTGAGAAGAATGACTCAATTACAGCATTGTCATACGGATTACCTTTGCTAGAATAGGATTGTTTAACTTTTAAAGAGTGTAACAAACCTCTATATTCTTCGCTAGTATAGCTTGCTCCTTGATCGCTATGAAAACAAAGCCCTTTCGATCTGTTCCGACTTTCATAAGCGTCCTTGAATGTTTGAATTATTAAAGGAGTATTATTTTGACTTGAAACTCTGTAACCGATAACTTTTCTAGAAAATAGATCGAGAATAACGCAGAGATAAAATTTGTTTAAACCAACTCTAATCATCGTGACATCTCCAACCCAGTACTTGTTAGGTTCGGATTGAGTAAATTTTTGTTTAAGATAATTTTTGCGAAATTGTACTTTGCTTTCTTGAGGGGTAAAAGATCTTTTCTTACATTGCTTGCTTTTGAGATTCAGAATCTGCATAAGCTTTACGACTTTTTTTCTCAGAAACTTTCACTCCTTGTGATTTCAGTTTCGCGGTAATTTTAGAAGCTCCAAATCCATGATTGCTTTCTTCAAAAATTTTACTTATTTCTGTTTTAAGAAAATTATCATGCTTCTCATATTGCGTAACTTTTACTCGGCCGAGATGATAGTTATAGAAAGTTCCTTTTGGCAAATCCAGAACATGACACATTGCTTTGACTGGAAAAGTATCTAATAATCGTTCAATCGCTTCCTCTTTTTGCTTGCGAGGAGAATCTGCGAAACAATGCGAAAGTTTTATGATCTCCAACTCCTGCTTAGTTCGCTCAAAGTCTTTCTGCAAGTCTAAAAATTGCCTATATGTAAAGCCATCTGTCTTTTTATTTGTTTTTACCCTATATAATTTGAGCCAGTCATACAAGCAACTTTTAGGTATGGAATAATTCTTACAAATATTTTTGCAAGTAGTTCCTTGTTGGTAATCTGTTATTATCTTTTCTTTAAATTCTTTAGTGTATCGGTTCATTTTATTCTCCGTTAGATATTATAGCCTTAAAAGCTTTAAAATTGTAGGATTTTATGTTATAATATAAATACCAGTCAAAAGGAGAGTTTTATGGATAGAAATGATTTGCCGGATATTTTATACGATCTTATAGATGAACTTGGCGGTAGAGCTTGTATGATGGATATCTTTAAATTGTTCTGGAAAAAACATGGAAAAGATCTTCAAGAAAGTGACGATATCTTTTATACCTGGAACTATGATATAAGATGGGCAGCAACGCAATTGAGGAAGCAAGGTAAAATGAAACCTGCGTCGACAAGAGAAAATACTCGAGGAGATGATTCAAGCCCTAAAGGAATTTGGGAAGTTGTAAAATAAAATTTATGTAACAATAAACATAATGTAAGTGTTAAGGAGGGGAAATGGCTTTTTCGGCAACTCAGAAAGATATATACAGTTTATTTAATGACTCAATTTATGTAATACCAAGAAATCAGAGAAGATATGTATGGGATCAAAATAATTGGGAAGAACTTTTTGAAGATATCAAATTAGTTTATACTGGGAAAACTAACGCTCACTTTTTAGGTAGTATTGTGTTAAAAAATGAAGGCAATGTGTTCAATGTATCTAAATTTTCTATTATAGATGGTCAACAGAGAGTGTTAACTTTAACACTCATGATATCCTCGATAATGTTTTTATTTGCTGAGAAGCAAATGTTTGATAATTTTGAGGGTAGTAAAAACATCTAGAGGCTGTAGACAGTAAAGGTAATAAACGCAATATTATCTCTGAATTATGTAATTATTCTGTCCATCATATTGTCAGAGAAATATTAGAATCGAAAGAAACCTTATATATGAAAGGATTTAACAATTTCATCAAAGATCTATCAAGTTTGCCCAATATAGATAAATCTATTATAAATTGTTTTAAATATTTTTACGAGAAAATTTCTGTTGAGACCGAAAATAATTTAGATTTAATTTCAATACTGTTAGATACTATACTTTCTATAGGGTTTGTATCAATAAATGCAACTAATGATGAGGATTCTTATACAATTTTTGAGATTTTAAATGCTAGAGGTATAGACCTAGAGGATCACGAGTTAATTAAAAATTTTGTAATGAGATATATACAACCAGTACAAGATAGAGATGAGGCAAAATCAAAATGGAGTGAAGTAGAAAATAAACTCGGAGACGACATGTCATTGTTTTTTGCCCATTATGTAACGCATAGATATGGTATTAAATCTAACAAAACCGACAATCGGCCTTATAAAATAATTAATAAAAACGAGAAAGGTAAAAGTACCACTGATTTATTAGAAGATATCATTTTAAAATCAGATTTTTATAAAAAAATAATTTACCCTGAAGGTAAGGATTGCAGTTTAACCGAAAGCAAAGTGTTTAAGTTTTTTAAGACAAGAAGGCAAAGACAATTCAGACCATTGATTTTAAGTTTAATGCATCAAAAAAATCTAGGTAATTTATCTGAAGAGGAATACAATAGTACTTTAATGTATCTCTATAACTTTTTTGTTTGTTATAATATTATTGGACAAGAGAATTCAAACAAACTAGAAGATGTTGTTTATAAATATTCTGGATTATTAGAAAATAATTTTTCTCATCAGATGTTGTCTGATTTTAAGAAGGCTATAAAAGAAAGAATGCCAGGCTATAATTGGTTTGTAATTGCTTTTAAAAAAATCGGGTATTCTAGTTCAAAACACAAGCTATTCACAGGTTCACAAATGAGTAATTCAGTGAGAATTGTTTTGGATATCATAGAAAATTACTTTGGAGACAAGAACGATTATGATTATACAATAGAACATATAGTTCCTGACAGTACAGAAGATGAAATCGTTGTTCAATTAGGGAATTTGCTGCCATTGGAGAAAAATTTGAACGACGAAATTGGAGATATGCTTTTACCAGATAAACTGAGCGTCTATGGTAAATCAAAATTTTTATTAGTTGCAGACTTTGTAAAAAATTATGACAAAGATTGGGACATCGAAAAAAGAACGGAGATGTTAGCTGACATTGTATTTAACAAGATTCTAATTTTTGATTAATTCTTGTCACCAAATTTTTTTAAAGCGGCAAATCAAAGAAAAGTGGCTAAAACCCATACAAAATCAGGCAAAGAGGCCTCTGCAAGTGGTGGCTATATGAACATTTTGGAAAGTAAGTGGCGACTATATGAACATTTGTGAAAGTAAACGCAACAAGAGCGTAAGTCTACGAACACTTAGACTTGCGCTTTTTATTTATAAACTTAGGATAGACATTAATCCTTTTTCTATAGGAGATTTAAATATTTCTAATAAATGCTCGTATTTTTGTTTGTTAAGTTTTGCAATTTTGTTTTCTGCATTTATTGTTTTATCGGCTATTATTAAAACATATTTTGCATTTACATGATTAACTTGATTATAGTAACCAATCAAAGATAATTGTTTGTATATATAGAAATAATTATACATTGATGGCACTAAATACTTTATCTCTACAAACTCCTCTATATTATCTTGTTTTATATATAAATCAAAAATCAAGCTTTATAATATCTTCTTTTCTTTCCTTGACTTGTTGTTCCACACTCGGCACTAATTGGCTCGCCACAATATCCGCATTTAAGTTTATTTCTAAGTAAATACACAACTTCAATACTCCTTTTTCCATATAGTCTTTTGTCTTACTTTCTCGTAAATTTCTGTTGACACAATTTGTGGATACACATTCTCAAAAATTTGATTGTTAAATCTATATATACACCTGAATATTTTTCATTTTTCAGTATGTTGTAAATAGTGTTTCTTGCAAAAGGCTTGCCGTGATTGAAGATATGTTTTGCAGTTAAATCTGCAATTATATCTTTCACATAAACACCTAGAGCATATTGTTCGTAGATATATCTAACAACTTCTGCTTGTTCTTCATTTATGACAACTTTATGATTTTCAACTTTGTATCCATAAATCAAATTTCCACCTGTAAAGTTACCTTTGAGTCTTGTTTCGTTCATACCACGCTTTACTTTTTGAGATAGTTCTGCTGAATAATATTCTGCCATTCCTTCAAGCAAACTTTCAAGAATTATACCTTCTGGCGTGTCTGGTATGTTTTCCATTGCTGAAAGAAGCTTTACACCATTATCTTTTAAAATCTTTTTGTATTTCGCAGTTTCGTATTTATTTCTTGAAAAACGGTCAAGTTTATGGACAATAATATTTTGCTATTCTTTATTCGCACTATCTTTAATCATTTGTTAAAAGTCTGGTCGATTGTCATTTGTGCCTGTCATTGCTCGGTCAATATAGGTTTTCAAAATCAAAATGTCATTATTTTTAGCATATTGCTCACAGACACGAAGTTGACCTTCAATAGATTGCTCTGTTTGATTGTCACTTGAATACCTTGCATAGATTACTGCTGTTTTCACTTGTTTTTACTCCTTTTATTCAATATTTTTTTATTTGTCTTTCGACGAAAAGCGTAAAAACGAAAATGACTTTTTATTTTTTTCTTTTATGTTTTAAATTTGTAGTCAAGGGTTGTGAAACAATACATTTTACCCTTGACTACAAAGAGTTTTCGTTTACGCTAAAACGGCGAAAGATAATTTAATTCGACTTTTTCATTTGGGCGATTACTTCTGGACTAACTTCTCCTATATGCACACCTTCATCCCAGCATTTAAAATTGTCAAACAAGAGCAACTTTCTATCTTCAATTCCAATCGTGCAAACAATGTCATCATCTAAAAAAACTGAGATAAAATAGGCAGGTAAATTTTTCGAATAGACGATTCTTTCTACGCTCTTTTCAATGTATTTGGTTATATAACTTATTGATTGAGATAGGTTTTGCGAATTTATTTCTTCAAAATCATTTCTTTCAAATCTTTCAAGAAAATATGTGTGTTGGCATATTATCTGCATTTTATGATTTTTTGTGAAATAATCTCATTTTTCTATTAACTTACCAATCATATTTGGAGTGTAGAAGATACCGTGAAAATGAAGTCTTTTATTTGCAGGGCTTCGTTCCCAAACTCCAATATATTTCCAGTCTTTTCTATAACTCAATTTCTTAAAACAATTTGACAACTTCTTTCTAAATTCTTCTTCGTTTAATTTCTTATCATCATAGATATATGTGCAAAAATATGACCATTCCTGTAAACAGGCTTTTCGATATAACAGTTTTCTTCGTTCAATTAAATTCCTTTTCTTTCTCTCTAAATTTTCATTAACAAAACTTTGTAATTGCTCTTTATTATCAAAATGTTCTTTCAATTCTTTATTTATATTTTCAACTTTTTTTCTTGCTTTTATCTTTATTTTCGCCGTATGCCTTTTCAAATACTTGTTTTTGTTCAAATTCTTTAATTGTTTTCGTTCATTTTCTTAACTCCTTTTTTGTGAAATTTGGAATTAAAAAAGACATAAAAAAACTTTTTCTACGCCCATAAAATGCAACAATTGACTCTTAAATTTTGGCTTAGAACATACCAATAAAACTAACTTCTCGGCTTGCCATTTTACGTAGTCTAATTTAATTTCAATGAGAGAATAGCACAAATGTGATTGTATTGTAAGGAACAAAACTGGTAGTAAACTGGTACTTTTCCAAAACTATTTGCAAACAAAGTTGTAGTTTTGGTAAAAAGTTGCACAATTTTTACTATTCTTCTCTATATAGTTCACGAAAATATGTGAAAGTTAAGGCAATATTCAAAAAATATTTCACTTTTTATCGTGGAATATTTGCATATTTTATAGATAATATATTACATATCTATCTTTAAATTTTCTTCTTCGTTTGTAAACTTTATCTACACTAATATTTAAAAATTCTGCAATATGTTTTGGCTCAACTCCGTTGTAATAGTATTCAAAGATTCGATATTCAAGGTTTGATTGTATGTTTTTAGAAATCACTTCCTTGACTTTTGTGTAATCAGGTTTTTCGTCAATAATTGGTTTGTCGGATGCAAGTTCCAAAAATTCTTCTTCATCTACTATATTGTTTGAAAACTTTAATTCTTTTCTTAGATATACTTGCAATACTTTTAAGCAAGCATTTTTAATATTATCTATCTTTCCAGATTTTGACCTTAAATTTTTGTGAAATTCTCCAAGTTTGCGTCCTATGAATTTGCAAAGAAACAAACTCGCTTCTTGCACTAAATCGTAAGCATCTGAATAGGTATCTAATTTTTTGTGATAGCAGATATCTTGTTTTAATAGACTTTGCAACTTTTCGACTTTTGGTGTTGCACTGTATGCATATTTCTTAATACCTTTTAATGCACTTAGTGCAAAACATTGAGATAACTTTTCAATGTTTCTTAAGGTGATAACTGTGTTATTATCTAAAATTCCTTTTTTCTTTTTTACTTCTTTCATATATAACTCCTTTTATTTGCCTTTTGTCACAAATAAAAAGAGCATAGTTTGACTAAAAATTTAAAAGTTTTTAAATCTCATATACAACAAGTCAAGGAAGAAGAAATATATATTTTGTGTAAAAAAGACTAACGTAAAACCTTAATCTCAAAAGTAAACTAAAATATATATTTCCCTTGAATTGTTGTGAAAACTATGCCACAACCACCAGCCAAAAGGCGAAGAAAAGAAGTAAATACAATAACGGCATCGTAAAGAAATGGAGGGTTAAGCAATGGGCTTTGCCTTACGCCCCCCCCATTTTAGATGTTGTTTTGTTTGCGGGAATGTGTTTGTTAAATTGTTCGATTTAGCAGTTTATTTGTGTGCGTGTGCTTGTCTTTCAGCGAAGCGTTAAGCCGACTTGTATCAAGACAAGCACACGTTTTAGTGCCAATAATATTAATTAAGTTGATAATTTTAATTGACATTTTAAATTTAATATGTTAGTATGTAAACATACATACTTAATGGGGTAATAATGGAAAAGAATAAAAGTCCTTATGGCAAGTTGCTAGTTGATTTAATAAAGTCAAAAAATATGAGTCAAGTTGAATTTTATCAATTATTAGGAATTAAGAAACCTTATTTTTATGACATAATAAGTGGCATAAGCAATCCACCACCGCCTGAATTGCAATTAAAAATAATAAAAATATTACAACTTTCAAAAAACGAAGCAAATAAGTTATTAGATGAGGCTAGCCTAATCAGAAATGAACTACCTGCTGACATTTATATTTATCTAAGAAATAATAAAAAAAAATATTCAGAAATTAGAAAAGATATTGATTTAAGTTTACTATAGAAAGGAGAGTTAAAGATGGCAAATGAAAGATATTCGGAAAATTTAGTATTGGAAGAAATGGGGGTGAAGTTAGGCAAAAATGATTTTGGGTATGTTTTTCCGCAAGGAGAAGCTGAAAATTTTGATAAAATTGAAGAGAAATTAAAAGAAATGGGCGGTAAACCTGCACTTTGTGAGCTTGATGACTATTCTACTTCAGGAACAGGAAGAGCAAAGCCAGAATATATTGTTACTTTTAACGAGGATAAAAATACGATTCTTATAGTTGAATGCAAAAAGTCATTGAAAGACCATGTTAGTGAAAAGAAAGACATGCCTCAAAAATATGCTGTAGATGGTGCATTATTTTATGCTAAACATTTAAAAGACGATTACAATGTGCTTGCTGTTGCTGTGAGTGGCACTTCCAAAAGTAATGTAAAAGTTAACACTTTTTATTGGAAAAAGGGATTTGAGACCCCTTTAGAACTTAAAAAAGCAAAAGATACCATATTAGAACCATTAAATTATTTAAATCTCGCTAATGGCAAAAAAATGGAGCGGAAATTTTCATTGCAAGAAATTCGCGAGTTATCACAAATAATGCATGAAAAATTAAGACAAATTAAAATTTCAGAAAAAGATAAACCCATTTTTATAGCGGGTATTTTGATTTCTTTACAGAATTCAGACTTTAGGACTAATTGGAACAACATAAAAACATTTCCATCCCTTATATCTGAAATGATTAGAGCCATAGATTCAACTCTTGATGAAAGCGACATAAAAAAAGAAAAAATTGAAGCTATAAAAAGTTCCTTTAGAAGAATAAAGAGTAATGAAAAAATAAAAACAATTCCTTTAGGAGAAAATGGTTCACTTGCCTGGTTTATTGAACAATTAGAAATGAGAATACTACCTATGATGAACCACTATGAATATACAGAAGATGCTTTAAGTATTTTCTATCATGAATTTATTAAATACAGTTCGACCGATGGTAAAGGGTTAGGTATAGTGCTTACCCCCAAACATTTAACAGACTTTATGTGTAAACTTGGAGATATAAACAAACAAAGTAAAGTAGTTGATATTTGCTGCGGTTCAGGTTCATTTTTAGTTACAGCAATGGGCCTGATGTGTAAAGATGCTAACGAAACAGAGATACTAGAAATAAAGAAAAATGGTTTATATGGAGTTGAACTTGATACCGACCTATACACTTTGGCAATAACAAATATGATTATACGAAAAGATGGGAAATCAAATATAGTTTGTGGTGATTGTTTTTCTCAAGAGATTTATAATAATCTAAAAGGCAAACACTTATCTTTGGGATTAATCAATCCGCCATATTCACAAGAAGATAAATGTGAATTAGAATTTGTTGAAAGATTACTAAATATTCTAGAACCAAGAGGGCTGGCAGTTGCTGTTGTTCCAATGAGTTGTGCAATCGGAACAAAATTTAAAGAAGTTAGAGAAAGGCTATTTAAATATCATACATTGAAAGCCGTGTTTAGCATGCCCGATGATATTTTTTACCCTACAGGAGTTAATGTTTGCGTTATGGTTTGGGAAGCACATAAAACTCACGATTCCAACAAACCGACATATTTTGGTTATTGTAAAGATGATGGCTTTGTAAAGAGAAAAAAGATGGGGCGAATAGATTACTATAATAAATGGGATGAAATAGAAAAGAAATGGCTTGATTTATATGAAAATAAAAAGGTGGTTGATGGTAAATCTGCTTTACAATGTGTCACAGCGAATGACGAGTGGCTATGTGAAGCGTATATGAAAACAGATTATTCAACCTTAACTCAACAAGATTTTCAACAAACAGTTAATGATTATCTTGCCTATTTAGTTAAAAGCGGAGATGTATATGAGGACTAAAACTTTTTTATTAAACGAAATCGTTAAAATCGATTATGGTAATAAATTTGATTTGCAAAAAATGACTTTTGAAATTCCTTCTGTAAATTTTATCTCTAGAACTTCTTTGAATAATGGCGTTTCAGCAAAAGTGGATTTAATTTCTAATAAAACGCCCTACAAAGAAGGTTGTTTAACAATCGCTTTGGGCGGTAGTATTGGCGCTACATTTTATCAAAACAAACCCTTTTACACAGGACAAAATGTTGCCGTAATACAATTTTACGAAAACAACATTTCAGTGTTAGCAAAACTGTATTTATGTCAAATAATAAAATTTGAAGTAAAAAACAAATTTAGGGCATTTGGTAGAGAGTTAAACAAGCATATAAAATCAGATTTTACTGTAAATTTACCAGTCACCAATGAGGGAAATCCAGATTGGAATTTTATGAATGAGTTTATGGAAAAGTTGCATCATAAAAATATAGAAAGTGATAACCCTCAAGACATTCATAAATTAAATATATCAATTTGGAATGAATTTAAATTAAGTGATTTATTTAATATCGTAGCTGGCAAATATCATTATCCTGACGAATATGAAATTGGTAAGACTCCATATATTTCAGCTTCAAATGCAAATAATGGAGTTGCCCAGACCATAAATATACATCCAGATTTTAAAGGCAATTGTATAGTTACAGGCAAGGTGGGATGCACAGCATTTTATCAGCCAGATGATTTTTGTGCAACAAGCGATGTAAATGTATTAATTCCAAAATATCTTAAATTCAATAAATATATCGGATTATTTATCGTAGCCATAATAAATAAAAGCGAAAATTACAAGTGGTCTTATGGTCGACAATGTCGCGTTGGAGATAGTAACGATATAGTTATAAAATTGCCTACAAAAAATAATGAGCCAGATTGGGAGTTTATGGAAAATTATATAAAATCATTGCCTTATGGCGATAGAATTTAGACAGTCGATTTACACATCTTTGTTGCTCCGCCAAGTAATTGTCGTTTGAGTTCAAACGGCTTTTTTTTATTCATAAATCAAATCTACTTATATTTTATATATTATTACAAAAAT
>ULSO01051267.1_pt1 | contig 25445 bp, 23 predicted proteins | sample 1956701 | NCBI WGS metagenome assembly ULSO01 (sample SAMEA4835708, study PRJEB28245) | human gut metagenome | biome: gut microbiome; material: fecal sample | place: Denmark | collected 2008 | reverse complement strand
CGCGATACAATCGCGCCCGCGCCGCAATATAAACAGCGATATGTTAATAGCACATTAAGCACATTGCGAACAATCGCATGAAAATGTGCAACATGCATTTTATAACGGCTTTTCGAAAGCTATCCTCGGCTGACCGCGCACGCTTATGTCGCCGCGGCAAACAAAGCCAGAAGATGTTAAAAGAGAGCGCATGGGGATGTTGAGCTCGTGGGTGTCCAGCCTTAAAGACGAAGCGCCCGAAGAGCGCGCCTCATTTTCGGCATAATTTAAAATAAACCTTGCGCACCCTTTTCCGCGGAATTTATTGCTAACCGCAACGGTATGCACCGCAACATAGCTACCCTTGCAGTCCCATATATCCGCCGCGTCGTAAAATTTATCCGAGCGCACTGCGGAGAAAACCGCCGCGATATCGCCGCCGCTTGCGACGACGAAAAGTTCGCCCCTTTGTGTTGACGAGCGGACGAACTCCCCGTCGGGGTGCCCGTCCTGCCACTGCGGATTGCCGAGCGAGTGCATAAACGCACGCGCCGCACAAAAAATTGAGTTTATTTGCGTTTCGTCCGCAGGTTCAGCTTTTCTTACGATAAAATCACTCATAAATTTTCAGCCGCGCAGAAAATCGCAGATAATAGAATTCTGCACGAAAAGATAGCCATCCTTTATGCGCGCATAATCCCCGTTAATTTCCAGACAGCGCGCATTTTTTGCAATAGCCGCGGCATATTCCGCGGTGAACGACGTTTTGAAAAGTTTTTCAAACTCTTTCAGATCAACTCCGCGCGCCGTGCGCATGGCGAGCATTACGTATTCGTCCTTCCTTTCGTCAAAAGAAATTTCCGTCCTGTCGACGACGGGAAACGCACCCGAAATTATGCACTTGAAATATTCGTCGAGGTCGAATGTGTTGGTGAAGCGCACATCCTTTATACAGCTCGAAGCCGAAACGCCGAAACCGATATATTCGCCCCGCCTCCAATAATTGAGGTTGTGCCTGCTCTCCTTGCCCTTCTTGCAGAAGTTGGAAACTTCGTACCTTTCAAAGCCGAGCTCTTTGAGCTTTTTAACGCCGAAGGCGTACTGTTCGGCAACCTCGTCGGCGTCGGGAAGTTCGCCGTTTAGATAGTCGGTATATATGGGCGTGCCGTCCTCGGGAGTGAGCGCATACATCGATATATGCGACGCGCCGAACGTGGCGGCGACCTCTATCGACTGCGAAATATCTTCGAGCGTCTGGTCTTTCAGCCCGATCATTATATCGACCGAAAAATTACAGCCTTTCAGCAGCTTGCAACAGTTTATAAACTCGTTTAACGTGTGAATTCTGCCGAGGTCGGCAAGCAGCTTGTTGTTCGCCGACTGCAAACCAACCGAAAAGCGGTTTATGCCGCACTTTTTGTAAGTTTCTATCTTTTTCGCCGAAACCGTGCCGGGGTTCATCTCTATCGTTATTTCAGCCGAGGGCGAAAGTTTGTAGTGCTTGCGCGCCGCCGCAACAAGCATGGCGATGTAATTTTCGTCGATTACCGAAGGCGTTCCGCCGCCTATATACAGCGTGTCGAAAGTGTAATCGGCAAGCTCGGCGCTGCGCATTGCCATTTCCCTGTAAAGGCACGCCATATAGCTTTCGGCAAGACCAATTTTATCGGGAAAGGAGGCAAAGTCGCAGTAGCGGCATTTACTTTTGCAAAAGGGTATGTGAGCGTATATTCCCGCCATTATATTTTCCACCTGTATTTATTCATATCTACCGCACCGTCCTCAACTTCCACTCCCTCGCCGCAGAGAAGTGCCGCCTGCACTTCAATTCCGCCGAAGGCGAAGCCGGTAGCCAGCCTTCCGTCCTTAAAAACCACCCTGTGGCAGGGTATTACGCCGGGCTGAGGGTTGACGTGCAGCGCCCACCCCACCTGTCTCGATGCGCGCGGTCTGCCCGTAAGCCTTGCGACGTCGCCATAAGACAAAACCTTGCCCTCGGGGATACTCTTTACCACTTCGTAAACAGCTTTGTAAAAATCATTCATAGCGCGACAAATCGTATTCCTCCGCGCAGAATTCTTTGGGGAAACTTTGCGCGCAGTCCTCGCCGTTCAATTGCTTTTCGTACCAGAAAACGGACAGCCATCTGCCCATTTTGTAGCCCTGTTCTTCAAACTCGGCAACCTTTTCAAACCCCATTTTTTCGTGAAAAGCGAGGCTTTTTGTATTTTCGCCCGTAATGAGCGAATATACCTTGCGGTAGCCCAGCTCGCGCAAGATATCGAGCACGGCATTTGTTAAAGCCCTGCCTATGCCCCTGCCGCGGCAATTTTTGGCGACATAGACTGAAAGGTCCGCGCACCAGCAATAGGCTTTACGCTCGAACGCGGGCGAGGCGTATGCGTAGCCGACGACTTCGCCGCCCTCATCGCATACTATTGCGGGGAACTTACCCGAAAGGTTTTCAAACCTTTCAGAAAACGCCTGCAAAGAGGGCGTTTTGTATTCGAATGAAATTGTCGTTTGCTCGACGTAAGGGCGGTAAATTTCAAGCATTGCCGTATAGTCTTCCGCCGCGGCGAAACGCAGGGTCATACATTACTCCTTGTTGGTTTTGAGTATTTCCATGAACACTTCGGAGGGCACTTCCACGCTGCCTATCGAGCGCATTCGCTTTTTGCCCTCTTTCTGTTTTTCGAGCAGTTTTTTCTTTCTCGTTATGTCGCCGCCGTAGCACTTGGCGAGCACGTCCTTTCTTACAGCTTTTACCGTTTCGCGCGCGATTATCTTGCCGCCTATTGCCGCCTGAACGGGCACTTCGAAGAGCTGTCTGGGGATTGCCTCTTTGAGGTTTTCGCACAGCATTCTGCCGCGGGCGTATGCCGAGTCCTCGTGCACTATCATGGAGAGCGCGTCGCACACCTCGCCGTTCAGTAAAATATCGAGCTTTACGAGCTTGCTGCGCTCGTAACCTATGAGCTCGTAATCGAAACTTGCATAGCCTCGGGTGCGCGATTTAATTCTGTCGAAGAAATCGAAAATTATCTCATTGAGCGGCAGACGATAGACGAGCTGCACCCTCTTCGCGTCGAGGTAGGTCATCTGCTCGAAAACGCCCCTCTTTTCGCGGCATAAATCCATTATCTGACCGAGGTAATCGGGAGGAGAATAGATATCCGCCCGCACAACGGGCTCTTCCATGTAATCTATTTCCGACTGTGGCGGCAGGTGCGAAGGGTTATCGACGAAAAGCTCCTCGCCGTCCGTCTTTACGACTTTATAGCTGACCGACGGGGCGGTGGTTATTATATCCAGCCCGAACTCGCGCTCCAGCCTTTCCTGCATTATTTCCATGTGCAGAAGTCCAAGAAAGCCGCAGCGGAAGCCGAAGCCGAGCGCAACCGACGTATCGGGTTCGAAAACGAGCGACGCGTCGTTGAGCTGAAGTTTTAAAATGGCGTCTTTGAGATCGTTGAACTTGCTTCCGTCGAGGGGATAAATTCCGCAGAACACGACGGACTGCACCTTTTTATAGCCTGGCAGGGGCTCGTCCGCGGGGCTGTCGGCGTTTATTACCGTATCGCCCACCGCTATATCCTGAATGGACTTGATAGAGGCGGCAATATAGCCGACTTCGCCTGCGAAAAGTCCGTCCTTAGGCACGGTATGGGGCGCAAAGACACCCACTTCGACGACGTCGTAAATCTTGTCCGAGCGGAAACATTTTATCTTGTCGCCGACATTTACCGAGCCGTCCTTTACCCTGACGAATAAAATTACGCCCTTATAGTTGTCGTAATAGCTGTCGAATATGAGGGCGCGGAAAGGCGCGTCGAGGTCGCCGTCGGGCGAGGGGAAGTACTTTATGATGTCCTCTAAAACTTCTTTTATGTTTGTGCCTTCCTTTGCAGAAACGAGGGGCGCATAGGACGCGTCCAGCCCTATCACTTCCTCTATCTCCTTTTTAGCCTCGTCGGGGCGGGCGGAGGGAAGGTCTATTTTGTTTATGACGGGCAGAATTTCGAGGTTGTTTTCGAGAGCGAGATAGACGTTTGCAAGCGTCTGCGCCTCTATGCCCTGAGATGCGTCGACGACGAGTATCGCACCCTCGCAAGCAGCGAGCGAGCGCGAAACTTCGTAGGTAAAGTCAACGTGCCCCGGCGTATCGATGAGGTTGAAAATATACTCCTCGCCGTCGTCGGCGTTATAAAACATTCTGACGGGCGCGAGCTTTATGGTTATGCCCCTCTCCCTTTCGATATCCATGCTGTCGAGGAGCTGTTCTTCCATTTCGCGTTTGGAAACCTGTCCCGTAAGTTCTATAAGCCTGTCGGCGAGCGTAGATTTGCCGTGGTCTATGTGCGCTATTATGCAAAAATTGCGTATGTTGCTGTTTGGTTTCTTCATTTAAGTTCCGTCCGATAATATATACTAATTATATATAATTTTCGCCCGATTGTAAATTATTTTTTTGCCGCTTGGGCGCGTTATATATGGGGGATATTGAAAGAATTTAACATAAAACGAAATTATTTTTCGGTTTGGTATTGATTTATGGAGTTTTTTACTTTATAATGGTTATATGATGGATTTAAGGAGGAAATGATATGTCCATTTCTGCAAAAGACATACGCAACATCGCCATAATCGGGCACAGCGGCGAGGGAAAAACCACGCTGTGCGAAGCAATGCTTTTCAACGGCGGAACGCTTACGCGTATGGGAAAAATAGAAAACGGCACGACGCTTTCTGACTTCGACGAGCAGGAAATAGCGAGAAAGATGTCAATTTCGCTCAGCGTAACCCACACTTTCTGGAAGGAAACAAAATTAAACATTTTAGACGTCCCCGGCTTTCTCGACTTCGAAGGCGAACTCAACGAAGCAATGCGCGCCTGCGGCGCGGCGCTCATTGTCATGGGCGCGGGCGGCACGGTTACCGTGGGAACGGAAAAAGCTATTTCGCTGTGCATGAAGGCAGCTAAACCCATGGTTATCTTCATAAACGGCATGGACAAGGAAAACGCCGACTATCACTCCACTATCGACGCTCTGCGCGAACAGTACCCCGCAAAGATTGCGGCGATACAGCTGCCCATAATGCACGAGGGCAAGATGACGGGTATGATAAACGCGCTGACGGACAAAGCATATAAATTCTCGGCGACGGGTCCCGAAGAGATTGCCATTCCCGACGACATGAAACAGGAACTCGAAGAAATGCAGTTCGCCCTCATGGAAACGGCGGCGGAAAACGACGACGTTCTGCTTGAAAAATATTTCGAGACGGGCTATCTTACGCGCGAAGAGTGCATTCACGGCATAAGAAAAGGCATCGCAAACATGAACGTCATTCCCGTAATGGCGGGAAGCGCGCTCAACAACCGCGGCGTAATCAACCTCATGAACGAAATAGTTAAATACGTTCCGCAGGCGGCGGAAAGAAGAGATTTGCTTGCTACCGACTGCACGAACGACAAAGTTATTTCCATTTCCTGCGAGGAGGAAGGTCCCCTCGCCGCACAGGTTTTCAAAACTTCGGTTGACCCCTTCGTCGGCAAACTCAATTATCTGCGCGTCAACAGGGGAACGCTTAAAACGGGCATGACCGTGCTCAACCCCAATACGGGCGTTACAGAAAGAATAACGGCGCTTTATACTGTAAACGGCAAAAAGCAGGAAGCCGTAACCGAGATTACCGCAGGCGATATAGGAGCGGTTGCAAAGCTCACTTCGACGGGCACGGGCGACACGCTGTGCGACGAAAGCGCACCCGTAAAATTCGACGCCATACCCTTCCCCCGCCCCTCGCTCTATATGGCGGTTTATGCCAAAACGCAGGGCACGGAGGACAAAGTTTTTGCAGGGCTCAACAAAATTGCCGAGGAAGACAAGAGCTTTGTGATAACCAAGAACGCCGACACGGGCGAAACGCTGCTCGGCGGACAGGGCGAAGTGCACCTAGACGTAATATGCAAGAAATTAAAGAGCAAGTTCGGCGCGGAAGCCGTTTTGAAATCTCCCAGAATAGCTTACAGGGAGACAATACTTTCCACCTCCACCGCCGAGGGCAAATATAAAAAGCAGACGGGCGGACACGGACAGTACGGACACTGCAAGATGAGGTTTGAACCGTGCGAGAGCGAGTTTGAATTTGCCGAAGAGGTCGTGGGCGGCGCAGTACCCAAACAGTACATACCCGCGGTTGAAAAGGGCATAATAGAGTGCCTTTCGAACGGCGTGCTTGCGGGATATCCCGTTATAAACATAAAAGCCGTGCTGTACGACGGAAGCTATCACGACGTGGACAGCAGCGAAGCGGCTTTCAAGGCGGCGGCAGAAATTGCCTTCAAAGAGGGCATGAAAAATGCCAACCCCACCATCCTCGAACCCATCTGCAAGATGAAAATAGGCGTGCCCGAAAAATACTTGGGCGACGTTCTGGGCGATTTGACAAAGCGCAGGGGCAGAATTATAGTCATGGAGGCAAAGGACGATTTGCAGATTATCACCGCAGACGCGCCTCAGGCCGAAATTTTAACCTACGCCACCGCCCTCCGCTCTATGACGCAGGGCAGAGGCAAGTTCATAAGCACTTTCGAGCGCTATGAACAGGCTCCCGAAAACGTCATTCAGTCGCTTATAAAATAACCTTCACAAAAAAAAGCGCATTGCACTGCAATGCGCTTTTTTTGAACTATTTAAAGCATATTATGCTTTTAACTTTATCTCTTTGCCGCAACAATTTGTTTTACTCTTTTAAAGCACAAAAAATAAGGCGCAGGGCGCAGAGTTTTTCTCTGCGCCCTGCGCCACAAATATTAAAAGACTATTATTTCAGCTTACCGTAAACGCACAAATCATAAAATTTTCCGTCTTTTAAGGCGGCTCTTCTCATTATTCCCTCGAGCGCGAAGCCGTTTTTTTCGAGCACCCTGCGCGAAGCTGTATTGGGCGCGAAAACAAAGCCCGTAATGCGCGACAAGCCTAATTTTTCGAAGGCCTCTGCGCAAATGAGTTTTACCGCCTCCGTCATTATGCCGCGAGAGCAATAATCTTTGTCGAGAAAATAGCCTATCTCTCCGACGCAGCGGCATATATCCTGCATGCACTCAACAGATATAGTGCCCGCGACTTCCCCGTCGGCGATAACCGCGCAGAACAGTCCGTCGTTGCCGTTGCGCTTTTCAACCATGTTCAAATAATTTTCTGCGTCCCTTTCGGTATAAGGCGACGGCAGGCGGTCGGAAAGATAAGTTCTGTCCGCACGGTTGCATATGCGCGCCATCTCGGCGACGTCGCCGCTTTTCCATCTTCTTATGCTTATTTCCATATTTCCCTCAAACCATATTTTCCCTTAAAACTTCCCCGCGCTCAGACTATGCCGACGCGCGCGGACGCATATTTTCTTTTATCCGTGCGCCCGTTCAGGCGTTTTTCACTCTTATAAATTCAATGAAATCTTTCTGCGATACGGGGCGGGAGAAATAATAGCCCTGAAGGTAATCGCAACCCAGCTTGTCGAGCGTTCTTACCATTTCCATCGTTTCCACGCCCTCCGCCACTATCTTTGTGCCCAGCCCGTGCAACATAGGTATGTAGTGCTGCAATATCGTTTCGTACTTGGGCTTGTCCATATAAGCGGTAACTAGCGATTTATCGAGCTTTACGACGTCGAACGGGAAGTTGATTAAAAATTCCATAGAGGAAAAGCCCGTGCCGAAATCGTCCAGCGAAAGCATATATCCGCTCGAATGCAACGCTTTAAGGTTTGTTTTAAGCCTTTTATATTCTTTAGACGAAGCCGTTTCGGTTATTTCAAAGGTTATCATATTGCTCGGAACGCCGTACTCGCCGAGAATGAATTCAAGCTCTTCTATCATGTCGGGATAGAGGCACTGTATTATCGAAAGGTTTATGTCTATGTATTTCAAGCCGTAACGCTGCGGCTTGTTTTCGCCGATAAAGCGGCATACGGCAGTTACAACCTGCCTGCCTATATCAATTATCGTGCCTTCCTTTTCCGCAAGCGGAATAAATTCGTTGGGCGATATGAAGCCGAGCTTTTCATCGTTGAGCCTTACAAGTGCTTCGCAACCGCTGAATTTGTGGGTTTTTAAATCGTATATGGGCTGATAATAAACTTCGAATGAATTGTTATTGAGCGCCTTCTGGACGGCGTAACCGACTTTTTCGCTGCGCGCTATGCTCATAACCGCTTCCTTTGCGGCTTCTATGACCCCTCCGCCAGCGCTGTTGTCGCGGTAGTATTTCATGATGCTGTCAACATCGGAAATTTTGTGCCCGACCTCGGGGAAGCGTATGAGGCAGGCAAACATATCCACGGGAACGACCGTGCCCGAAACAAAAAATCTCTTTCCTATCGCGCTGAGGTAACCTTGTCTGAACTGTTTGAACTGCTCGTAGCTGTTGAAAAGCACGGCGAACTTAGAGCCGTCCATACAGTAAAGATAATTTACCTTTCCCGTGATTTTTACCAGCCTTTCGGACAGTTCCTTTAAAACCGCGTCGCCGCCCGAATGTCCCAGCACGGAATTGATGACGGGCATATTTTTTATTTCGCAGATAAAGAGACTTACATTCCTTCCCGAATGTATCTGAATGTCAAGAAAGTCCTTGAGCGCCTTGCCGTTGAACATTCCCGTAACGGGCTCTATTTCGTCCTCGGGGCGGCGCAGAGTGGCATATATAAGCATTACAGAGACCGCGAACGCAAAGTCGGAAAGCTGAATGTTGGTATAGAACTGTACAATGGTTGCGGCGAGGTTGAATACTATGAAAAACAGTATGTTTACCTGCTTTCTGACGCGCAGAAAGCGGCGGTTGATGAGCATATATACCGCAGTGGCAGTCAGGGCGAAATAATGGCAGACAAACATTACGTTTATTATCGCCGGATATACCGCGGCGGACATATCGGGAGGCATGATGTATGTATAGCCGTAAATGGCTATGGAAACAGCATCGGCGACTATCAGAATTATCGTCAGCCAGAAGACGGACTTGGGTAAATTTCTGTTTTCGTAGCTTTCGGCTACGGCGTAAATCATGAATATAATTCCCACGGCGTGCACCGAAATTACCATGAGCATGCGCGTCATGTAACTCAGCCACAAGGGGGAAACCTGCGGATAAAATTTATTGAAAACGAGAGACAAAACGTTCATGACCGCCGCAAACAGCGACGACGCCATAAACGTCTGAAATAGCACTTCGGTGCGGGTATGTTTACGCTTTACCGAATAATAATTGCCCATTATTATTAGGCAGATTACTATTGCGCACAAGTCAAAACCCAGCCCTACAAGAGCAGACGCATCCATAAATCTACGTTCCTTTGAACAATGCGCTGTGCCCGCAGGCACAACTTTTTAACCAATCCGCCGCGGCATATTGCCGCGGCTTTCAACTTTTTTACAATCTTAATTTACTGCGCGGAAGCAATTTTGGAGCAAAGATAATCGCTCGAAAGTATGACCCCTCCGCCTATTACGGAGCAAAGCGAAGGTTCTTCGCTGACGTTGACGGGAATGCCCAGCTTTTTATGAACGTACTCGGCAAAGCCGTCCATTTTTGTCAGTCCGCCCGAGAGATATACCCCTCCGTGCATGACGGCAGACGCGACCTCTGCCGGCAGTTTGGACATGACTAGCGTAACGTATTCCAGAATTTTGTCCACATAAATTCTTATGACGCCCTCTATCTGCGAAGAATTGACCGCAACCGAGGAAGGGTTGCCCGAATTGAGGTCCCTGCCGTCGGCAACCGTCATTTTGTTGTCGTCTTCCAAAAGACTGCCCACGGTGTTTTTTATTCTTTCCGCCGTAAGCGCGCCTATTTTGAGGCGGAAATTTTCCGCCATATAATCCATTAAATGAACATCGACGTTGCCGCCGCCGAGATTTACCGAAAGTCCCGAAATTATGCCGTCGAGAGAAAGCACGGCGATATTTGTTATGCCATAACCGACGTCGAGGCAGAACATGGGCAACGTTTCGGAGAGGGTTACATTGTGCCCGAGCACCGCGGCGAACGGCGTCTGCGTGAAATACGCCCTGCCTATTCCGCAGTCGTCAGCCACGTCGAGATATTTTTCTTTAAGTTCGTCCTTCGCCCCGCAGGGTATGACAAACATAACCTCGCAATTTTTTGCCTTTCTGCGAGGAACTTCTATTTTTTCTAAAAAGTACGAAAGTAAAGCCGAAAGGAGTTCGGGGCGGGATATATCTCCCTCCGTTACGGGGTTGACTATGTGAGTATTGAGCGCCGCCTTGCCCGAAAGCGCCCTCGCCCTGTCGCCGAAGGCTTTAATTTTTAGCTGACCTTCTTCGCTTTCCACCGCCACGCAGGTGGCTTCGGAAAGCACGACGCCGCAACCGAGCATATAAATTTTTGTTACGAACGAACCTATGTCTATGGCAAGTCTTATCATTGCTTAATCTGCTCCAACATGTTTTTTACCAGTCTTACGGGCATGCCCACAACATTTGTGTAACTGCCGAAATATTCCTTCACCACTCCCTCGTCCTGAATGCCGTAGCTGCCCGCTTTGTCGAGCGGAGAACCGCCCGCGACATAGTCGGATATAAACTCATCGGTGAGGTTATTGAATTTTACTTCGGTCTTTTCGAATGAAGAAATTTTTTTGTCCGCCGCGCGTATGCACACGCCCGTTATAACGAAATGGGTCTTGCCCGAAAGCCTTTTGAGCGTCGCCGCCGCATCCTCCGCAGACGAGGGCTTGCCCAGAATTTCGCCGCCGAACACGACTATCGTGTCGCAGGCTATAACCACCGCGTCGGGATTTTCTGCAAACACTTCGTTGCACTTGTGCTCCGCGAGCGAGCGGGCAATCTCTTCGGGCGGAAGCGATTTGTTTACGACCTCCTCTGAAAGGGCGGGAATTATTTCGAACTGCGGCAGAATATGCCCTAAAAGTTCGCGCCGCCTGGGCGACGCGCTGGCAAGAATATATCTCATATGCGTCAAACAACAATGCCGCCCTGCGGCGGCATTGCACTTTATTAAAGTATTTCGAGGTTTTTGCGGAAAGCCTTTCTGAATTCCGCGCCCGCCGCCATAGCGTCGCGTATTTCCAGACTTGCGTCTCCGTCCACTTCGGTCTTCATTATTACAGAATCGCCGAGGATATCGCAGTTAATTCCCTTTATCGTTCCCGAATTGGATCTGTCGAGACTTTCGGCTATTCTCAGCATCACGCCCAGCCTCTTTACGATTTCTATATCGTCATCGTTCAGAAGGTCGCGGTAGCGGTTCCACTCGTAGGGATTGATGTCCTCCTTCTTATGGCAGCAGGCGGTGAACGCCGCGAGGACTATCTCCCTGTGGTTTACACCGTAGAGCGTAGAATTCAAAATCATATAGCAGCTGTGGCGCTGGTGATTGTAATATTTTATGCGCATTCCGCAGTCGTGCAGCATGGCCGCAACCTTTAAAACTTTAAGGTACTGTCTGGGGAATTTGTGAAGAACGCGCAGCTGCTTGAAGAGCTGTATAGATAAATTGACCACGTGTTCGACGTGCTTCTCGTCGCAATCGTAATACTTTACGAGGGTGGTGAGCGAGTAGTTCATCACGTCGGAAATGGGTTTTTCAATCGTCGAAGGCAGAGCCTGATTGAACATAATGCCTTCCCTCAGTCCCGCGCCCGAAATGGTGAATTCGGTGAGATTGAGGTGGGTTATGAAGGCTTTGATTATGGCGAGCGCCGCGGGAAGAATATCCGCGCGCTCGGCAGACAGACCCTTTATCTTCTTTTTCTTGTCGAGGTCCAAAACCTTTATCATATCGTAAAGGGGATAGAAGTCGTCTGCCTGCATATTGAAGTTGTGCACGGTATCCAAAGGATACTTCTGCACTATTTTGCTTATTTTGAAGAGGTTGCGGAAGCTGCCGCCCACGCCTATCATCTGAACGTCGGGATCGACCTGCGAAAGCCACTCCACACCCTTGAGCTGTTCGGCGAAAAATTCTTCCATCTTTGCCGCCTGCTCTTCGGGCTTTAAACCGTCGCCCGAGAAAAGGTCGGTGAGCGTTACCGCGCCGAAGGGAAGGGTAACATAGTTGAGCATGTTCCTGCGGTTATAATAGACTATCTTTGTCGCGCCGCCGCCTATTTCGAGAATAATTCCCTTGGGAATATCCATCGTATTGATTACGCCGCGATAGACGTAAGTAGCCTCCTCTTCGGCGGAGAGCACGTGCAGTTTAATTCCGCAGCTCGCCTGAATTTCGTCGAGGAACGAGCGCTGATTTTTTGCACGGCGAACCGCTTCGGTTGCGACGGCTATTATTCTCGTAACACCGCTCGCGTCGCAAAGTTTTTTGAACATTCTGAGCGTTTTTATCGTTTCAGCCACGCGCTGGGGCTTTAAAAAGCCGTCTCTTTCCATATCCTGACCGAGACGGACGCTCTCTTTAAGTTCGTCCATAACCATGAAATACCCTTCGGCAAACATGTTTACTATTACGAGACGCGCAGAGTTTGAACCAAGGTCAATTATACCGATTTTTTCCAACTTAAACACTTCCTTGAATGCATATTGCCGCGCAGAACACACATCTTACAGTTATTTTTTAGGCGCGGGAATACACAGATTGCGGGGATAAAATTAATTGAAAAATTGTCATTTTTCTTTAAAATTACATTTTATCCACTATGGAAAATTATAGCACAAGGCTTCACTATTGTATAGACATTTTAAAAAATTTTGTGCAATTTGCACATATAAATTTCAGCGGTGTTAAATAATAACACCCCGTGCCGTCGCGGCACGGGGGAGAAAATTCACATATCTTTTACCGCTTTATGCGACAGCGGACAAATCCATTCGGGGCAGATTTCCTTTAAAGGCTGTATGACGAAATCCCTTTCGGCATAGTGCGGATGGGGCACGGCGAGCCCCTCTTCGGCTATTATTTCGTCGCCGAAAAAGATTATATCGATGTCCGCCGTCCTGTCGTCCCAGCGGCGGAGGCGCTGTCTGCCGAGGGAACTTTCTATTTCGTGAATGTCGCCCAAAAGTTCGCGGGCAGACAAAAAACATTGAGCAACCACAGCGCAGTTTATGAAGTTATTTTTCGCCACGCCGCCGAGCGGAGCAGTTTCTATAAACGAAGAAACTTTTTTTATGCTCACTCCTTCGAGCGAAGATAATTTTTGTATCGCGCTTTGAAGGACAGCCCGCCTGTCGCCGACGCTCGAACCGAGCGAAAGGACGACATCGCGCCTCTTTGCGCAGAAAGTCGCATAAACGCAGGAAAATTTGCACTCCATGGGAGCTTGAGGCTTGCCCACGGTTACGCTTACATCCGTTACTCTGCCGAAATTTTTTAAAATGGCAAACGCGCAGTCGCGCGCGAGGTTTTCTATGAGGTTGCGAACCTTTTGCTTTGCAACGCTTTCGATGAGAGCGCACACCGCGGAGTAATCGACCGTCTTTGCTATGTCGTCCTCCCTCGCTCCGTCGTCGCATTCTACGGTCATGTCTATATCGAAAACAAAGGGCTGCGGAGTTGTCTTTTCAAAGTCGAGAACGCCGTGGCAGGCGGATATCTCCAACCCTTTAACGCTTATTTTCATATACTTTTTCTATCTCCGTTACGTTTTCCTTTACGTCGTGCACGCGCACGAAAAGCACGCCGTCGCGTGCAGCCTGTCGGGTTGAAGCGAGGGTCGCTTCAAGCCTTTCGGACGGCTGTCCGCCGAAGAGAGATTTTCTGCTCGCACCCAGAAGGAGCGGATAGCCGAGCGACGACAGCGAGGCATAGCCTTTTAAAAGTTCAAGGTTCTGTTCCCTGCTCTTTGCAAAGCCTATTCCTCCGTCGAGGCATATTCTGTCGCGCTCAATGCCGCGCGAGAGGGCGTATTCCGCCTGTGCGGAAAGAAATTTTTTGACCTCCGCAAAGAGGTCGCCGCTGACCTGCGAGGGGGCATTGTGCATTATGCAGACAGACGCTCCCGCCTTTGAAATTTCGTCCGCCATGCCCTCGCTTTTAAGTCCGCGCACATCGTTAATCATATGCGCGCCCGCCTCCAGCGCGAAGCGCGCCGTTTCGGGCATGTAGGTATCGACAGAAACGGGGATATCGAAGTGCGACAAAATAGCTGAAAGCGGCTTTTCGAGACGGGAAATTTCGACCTGAGCCGGAACTTCGCTGTACCCCGGGCGAGTGGACTGCACGCCGAGGTCCAAAAGGGCAGCGCCCTCCTTTATCGCCCTCTCCGCCGCGAAGAGAGCGCCGTCGGAAGTTACCCTGCTGTCCTGCCAGAAACTGTCGGGCGTGAGGTTGATTATCGCCATTACATAAGTGTAACCCGAAAAAACTTTGTTGCCTATCTTCATTTGCTGCGGCTGCCTGTATTTATTTTACGAGCGCAAGAACTTCTGCAAGTCTGTTTTCGGGGAAGTCGCCCATGGTAACGTAGGAAATCGTCTTGCTGCCCGCTTTTTTTACCCCGCGGCAGGTCATGCAGGTGTGTTCGGCTTCGCACCACACGAACACGCCCTTGGGCGCGAGATAGTCCATTACCGCCTGCGCAATCTGGCGGGTGAGCTGTTCCTGAAGCTGTAAACGCTTTGCATATACGTCCACGCAGCGGGCGAGCTTGGACAGCCCGACGACCTTTTTATCGGGAATGTAAGCTATGGCAATTCTCCCGAAGAAGGGCATTAAGTGATGTTCGCACGTGGAAGAGAACGAAATATCCTTTTCTATGACGATATCGCCGCCGTTGACGGAAAAAGTTTTTGAAAGCTCCTCTTCCGCCGTTCTGCCTTCGCCGCTTAAAAGTTCGGCGAACATATCCGCTACGCGGCGGGGAGTTTCTTTGAGCCCCTCGCGCGTTTTATCCTCTCCCAGCGCGTCGAGAAGGTCCTCTATAGCCTTTATCGCTTTTGCTCTATCCAATTTTTTGCCTCCTTCAAGAGTGTGAACGAACCGCACACGACTACGGTGCGGTTTTTCGCCGAGCCGAGAGCTTGAAAAATTTCGCTCTCCTCGCGCACGTTGCTGTATTTTCCGCCGAACGCGGAATACATCTTTTCTTCATCCATCGCGCGGTAGCTCGGCGCGGGGACTAAAATAATCTCTTCGAACAGCCCGCCGAGGCAATTCGCCGCGCTTTCGACGTCCTTATCCGAAAGACAGCCGAATACGAGCGTCTTTTCGCCGCGCAGACCGCTTACAACCTGTTTCAGCGGTCCGAAAGCCCCCGGGTTGTGGCTGCCGTCGAGTATGTACAGCCTGCCGCGCTTTTTAATCCCTTCTACCCTGCCGTAAATGCGGGCGTTTTTAAGACCCTTTCTGACGGCTTTTTGAGGTATTCCCAAAATTGACGCGCAATCTATCGCGACGGCGGCGTTGTAAGCCTGCTCCTCGCCGCACAATTTAATGCAATATTTTGCTCCGCGGTAGCGGAAGGACTGTCCCTTTAAAGACGAGCGCAATATTTGAAGCGTGTCGCCCGCGGGCTGCGCGCCCAGACCGAGGAGGTATTCGAGCGCGTCCGTCGGAAGATTGCAGGGCACGACGGCGGGGCAGTTGTTTATTATTCCCGCTTTCTGGCGGCAGATACTCATTATGTCCTTGCCCAGAACGGCAGTATGTTCCAATGATATGGAAGTTATTACGGCGAGGACTTTACCCGAAACGGCGTTAGTGCTGTCGTTGAGCCCGCCGAGACCGCATTCGAGCACGGCATATTCGCAGCCTTCGCACGCAAACATATCGAGGGCGGCGCACGTTTCTATTTCGAAAGCCGTGGGCTTGTCCGCCATCTTTTCGGCGAGGGCAAACGCCCTTTTAAGGTAAAAGTTAATTTCGCTTTCGGGCGCGGGAGCGCCGTCTATGCAGAATTTTTCGCAGTACGAATATACTTCGGGCGAGGTGAACGTGCCCGTTTTTTTGCCCGCCGCGACGAGTGCAGATGTGAGCATTGCGCACTCCGAGCCTTTGCCGTTGCTGCCCGCCACGTGAATTATTTTAAGTTTTTTATCGGGGTTGCCGCACAGAGTTAAAAGCTCTTTCGCCCTCTCCGTGCCGAACTTGCTGCCGTTCTTTTCCATACCCTTGACGGCGGCTATATAATCTTTCATATAAAATGCAAACGGGCGCATGTGCGCCCGTATAAAAATAAAAAAATCTTTGTTGGGGACGCAACGCGGCTACCGCAGGCAAGCCTTTCGTGCGCGGGCTGTCCAACCCGCACCACTTTACGCAACCGCGTTGAATACAGTATATCACGTTAAATGCCTTGTTGCAAGGATATTTTGCGCTTTTTAAGCGATACTGTTTGTATGGCGCTGATTTTTATAAGAACGGCGATAATTTTTCTTACGCTGCTCGTATTTATGCGGCTGATGGGAAAAAGCCAGATAGGCGAAATGCAGCCGTTTGAATTTGTTGTAACTTTGCTTATTGCCGAGCTCGCCTGCATACCTATGGCGGACAGCAGCATTCCGCTGATGTACGGCATAATTTCCATAGCGGCTATTTTTATTCTGCACCAGGTGGTATGGCTGCTGGATATGTGGTTCAAGCCGCTCAAATCGGTCATCTGCGGAAAGCCCTCGGTAGTCATCAACCGTCAGGGCATAGACAGCTATCAGCTGAGAAAAAACAACCTAGACGTAGCCGATTTGATTGAGAGCATGCGCGCGGCGGGATATTTCAATCTCGACGACGTATATTACGGGCTGTACGAGGCGAACGGCTCTTTTTCCGCGCTCGCGCGCGAAACCAAAACGGATACGCTGCCCGTAACGCTCATCGACAACGGATATATCGACAATCACAACCTTGAAATTGCGGGAATTGACAGAGACAGGCTGGAAAAATTCCTTTCCGAGCGCGGAACAAAGCCTAAAAAAGTGCTCGTAATGACGGTGGACGGCAACGGCAGAGTTTACTTTCAGAAGAAGGGCAAACCATACTCGATAGAACAGATTGAGGTGAGCAGGAAATGGTAAAGTCTATTATCTACACCGTAATTGCCGTCGCGCTCTGCCTTGCGTTTTTTATTTTCAGCGAAATGTATGTCGAGGAACAGTTTGAAGATTTTCACGCCGCCGTTCTCACCCTTTACAACAAAGTGGAGAGCGGATACGCAAACGACGGCGACGTGCGCGCCGTATGCGCCATGTGGGAAGAAAAGAAAAGCCGACTGCACGTATTCATTCCGCACAACGACATATCGCAGATAGATTATTACCTTACCGAAGCGGGCGGTTTCATACGCGAACAGCGCTACGACCATGCGCTGGCAAAGCTCGAAGCCGTCAGCCATATGGCGCAGTCCCTGCCCTCTTCCTATTCCATAAATCTGGAAAACGTATTTTAAGACGCTGCCATTATTAAATCCGTCGCGCCCTCCGCTTAAAGCGAAAACCCCGTGCACGAGAAAAAACAATTCGTACCCGCAAAAAACAACCCGCGTCCACGAAATAATAACCCGCACGCGGCATAAAAAAATCCCCCGCGTCCGCGGGGGATTTTGATTATTTTCAGTTGTCGTAAACGTCTATATTCTTGTCGTCGGTTACATCGACCTTTCTTCTGGAAGAAGGAGCATTCTGCTTCTTGCGCTTGCCGCGCTTTACAAGCACTATGACAAGCACGGTTATGCCGCCTATGACAACCAGTCCGCCGACGCTCACGCCGATTATGAAGAATACTTTGACTACCGTTGAAAGACCTTCCCACCATGTGCTGTCGTCAACGGGATAGGACTGCAAGTATGATGCGCGGAGCGTGTCGAGGAAGCCCTGATAATCTGCGTCCGTCATTCTGCCTACTACGCTGTAATAGTAGTCGCGGCTGTTGGAATATACCGTCTGACCGTTTACCTGTCTGGACTGCTCTCTGTATTCAGCCCAGTCGGAATTTTCAGCCGCCGCAGCGAACTCGCGATAAATTTCCGCACTGCGCACGGAGTAGAGGAATTCTACGTCCTTGCCCTCTATATCGACATACGCCTGAATGAGGTCGTCAAGGTATTCGGCGTCGCCGCTGACGAAGAGATATTTGAGAGCGTCCGAAAGGTAACGGTATGCCTCCGTTCCGTCGGAGTTTTTCTGCTCGTCGTATTCTTCAATCTTTTCGGTGATGCCCTCGTACTGCTCGTTGAGCGCGTTAATTTCGGCGTTGGACATAACGTCGCCGTCCGCCGTCGTCATATCGAAAGCCATAATGTAGTTATAGCTCGACATTCCCTCGGTTTCGCTCGAAAAGAGTATCTGATTGCCGACAAATTCGGGCATATACCAACCCGACTTTGCGTCGAGGTCGAGTATGCGCACTTCCGAATAGGTATAAAGGTCTTCGGAAGGCAACCTGTTGGTCGCATAGTCGTCCTTGTCGCCGTCTATGGCTATACGGTAGAACATGTAACCGTTGCCGCCCGTAATAGAATAATATACATTGAGGTGAGTTTCCGTGCCGCTGCCCGTTTCGGAAGCGCTCGTCTCCTCCCTTATTGCGAGAATGGTTGCTTCGCCGCTGTCGGTGAGCGAGAAATCATCCACAACGGCGCCGTTTTCGAAGCGACCGATGTTAAGTCCGCCTTCGCCGTTATACAGCACTTTCTGCTGTCCGTTTATCGTTACAAACGTATAATCGGTGTCGTCGTTGGTGGTGAGAAGGCGGTAATCGCTCTTTAAAGAGGTGTTTGCCGCTATCGCGTCCCACGTTGCGTCAACAATTCCGTCCTTATCGGCGTCGATATCCGTGCATTCCATTGAATACAATCCGCCAGTCGTGTCGAGCGACTGCTTAGCCGTGAAGAACAGTCTGCCGTCCTTGTAGTAAGAAAGGCTGTATGTTATATCAGGATAGGAAACAGAGTAAGATTTATCCTCGCCGTAACCGTAGTTGAACTGGTTGTATCTTTCGCCGTAAGCCTGGAAACCTATGCCGTCGAGCACGAATTCGCCCTTGTTGACATACAGGGGATTTGACGACGCGTCATAGTCCTCCACGTACGAAAAATCGTAATCTGCCGCAGACTGCGTTGCATCTGCGCGCGCAACGAAAAGCTGGTTATAAGATTCGCTTACATAGTTGTCCGAGCCGAGGTTGTAGGTTACAGACATCGTGTAGAACACGTAAGGATTTGTGGGGTCTTCGGTATCGAAGATATAGTCGGATACGTTATATGCGATGAGCACGTCCTCGCCCGTAGCCGTATTTATCGAATGAAGGTTAGTAACCGCGGTCGTCTCACCATAGATACTTTCGGAGACGGCGTACATGAGATAAACCGTATCGTTGACCTCTACATAGCGGTATTCAAGCGAAGTTGACGAAGAACGGAAGTAATAGTCGGACATAGTTTCCTTTCCGTCGAGGGTCGAACTCTTGAATTCGAGGTTGGAATACTGCACTTCGCCCGAGCTGTTTTTGGCGGTCGAAGGCGTAGTGTAATAAATTCTGTCGCCGTAGATATATATTCCGGCGTCATAGTAAGACGAAAACATCACGAGCGGAACGACTGTGCTGCTCGCAGAATAGTTGTGCGCCTCGAGGTCTGATTTGGAAATTCTCTGAACAGAGCCTTTGAGCGGATTGCCGAAAGTATTGTCTGCGCTGTTGCTTTCCGCGCCGTTGATGAAATACACATAGTCGTCCGTCTGAACGGCAAAGCCGCCGTTGGACGTAACGGTGGTATAATCGTCTGCGGATACGCCTTCATACTTCCAGTTGCCGCATCCTGCGGCGAGCATGAGCCCTGCGGCGGAAATTGCCGCGGTCGCAATGCATATAATTTTAGTGATGGTTTTGCGCATATTGGTTTAATCCTTTTTATTTGCCCGTTATAACCGTTTATACTTATCGATACTCAATAATTATAACCCAATTCAAACTTTTACGCAATAAAAAACATTACACTTTTAGTGAAATTTTAATAAAAGGAGAATTATATTACGGAAAAATTTGCCCTGCTGAATATTCTTAAAGCAATCGACGCGTTAAACGCGGCAAAACCCGCCGCCAAAGAAAATGCCGCACCGTCCGAAAACAAACCCGAGCGCCGCCCCTCCCCTCATTCAGCCGCACCTGCGGCAAAGGAAAGCGCAAACGAAGGCGCTCACAACCTCATGGCGGAAACTATTATGCGGCACGAAAAAATATCCAACCGCGTAAGGAGCAAAAACGGCGGCAATACATAAAAGCGCCGCGCATTTTTTTGCGCGGCGCTCAAAGTACTTTTTAACTGAAATTTACCTTTACCGCCTTACATTTCGAGCTTGAGATGGCGGGGCAGACCGTCAACCCACAACGGTGTGATTTCCGACTGAATGAGCGGGCGGATATAGTGGATAAGCTCGGGCATGACGTAAGTGCCGTCTGCCGAAATCCACTCGTCGGGCACCTTCTTTTCGACGTTTGCTATCTTGCTTACTTCCGCAAGTTCGGTTATGCACATATAGGGGTCTTCGGAAACGCGTTTGAGGCAGGCAACCATGCCCGTCTTGCCCTCAAAAGCGGCCTTGACAGCCGCGCCAGCCGAATTGAACGCTTCGGTTACGTCTATACGCGAGGTAATGTGCGCCGCGCAGCGCTGCAACGACGAAAGTTCGATTGCCCTCGTCTTTACGCCGAACCTTTCCGCCACTTTGCCCGCAAGGAAACGAGCCGTGCCGGCGAGCTGTTTATGTCCGAACGCGTCAACGTAATCGACGTGGTCGGAAAGTTCGCACACATATCTTCCGTCGGCAACCTTTACGCCTTCGGAAACGGCTATTACGAGCGAACGGTTATTTTTGAGCTTTTCACCCGTCTTTTCGAGGAATTTTTCGATATCGAACACTCTTTCGGGGAGATAAATCATATCTACGCCTTCGCAGTCCTCGCCCTTGGAAAGAGCCGCGGCAGCCGTAAGCCAGCCCGCGTTTCTGCCCATGACCTCTATTATGGAGACGACGGGATAGTCATATACAAGTCCGTCGCGGATTATCTCCTTTGTGGTAGCAGCGATATACTTTGCCGCAGAACCGTAACCGGGGGTATGGTCGGTTATCGCAAGGTCGTTATCTATCGTCTTGGGACAGCCCATGAAGCGAATGGGGCTCTTTATTTTCTTGCCGTACGTGGACAGCTTGTCTATGGTATCCATAGAATCGTTTCCGCCGATATAGAAGAACGCGAAAATGTCGAGTTCTTTGAGAATACCGAATATCTTTTCGTAGGTTTCTTCGTTGCCCTCGATTGCAGGCAACTTATAGCGGCACGAACCGAGGAACGATGAAGGCGTGCGCTTCAAAAGATCCATATCCAGATCGTTCTTTATCTGGGTGGACATATCCACGACGTCTCTGTCGAGAAGTCCCTTAATTCCGTGAATCATGCCGTAAACTGTATCTGCTCCCCTGTCCTTGGCAGTCTTAAACACGCCGAGAAGGCTGGAATTGATAACTGCGGTAGGTCCGCCCGACTGTCCTACGATAACGTTTTTCATTAAATAAAATCCCCCTTTAAGGTTTTAATGGTTTTTATTGATTTTCGATGGCAATCTGCCTTATTCAATTATAATACAAGCCGACTGAAAATGCAATAGCCAAAATGAAAAAGTTTATAGAATAATGAAAACACCTTTCAAATGTCGCTCCGCCCGCCGCACCGTTTTTCGGTGCGGCGGGCGGGCTTTATCGCGCCTTGCTAAGTTCGAAATCATGCGATGGGAACTCTGACTTCTTCGCCGCGGAACGGCACGGTTATGTATTCAAATCCTATATTTGCGAGCGCTCTGACGACCTCCTCTCTTCCGCGGCAGATATTGGCTGCGGAATGGGCGTCGGAAGCAAAACTTACCTTTCGCCCGCCCAGACTGAAATATCTTTCGAGGACGTCGCAATCGGGCAGGTGCGCGCTGCCCGCCGTGCGCACGGAAGAATTTACTTCGAGAATTTTTCCGCGCTCTATAATTTTGGACAAAATGTCGTCGAAAAGAGCGGCAAAATCGCAGTAGCGCAGCTTTGCGTCGGGATAGGGCGCATTGCGCGAAACATAGCCTATGTGCCCCACTATGTCGTAACGATAGGGCGCAGACAGGCTGTCTTTTACGCGGATGAGGTAATCTTCGTAAGCCCTCCGCTTGTCCTTGCCCTCAAAATAATCAGCAAACCAGCAGTCGTGCCCGTCGCATGTGTGAACGCTGTTGACTATAAAGTCGGGAGAGTACTTTTTTATTATTTCTCCGTACTCCCGTCCAACCGCCTCCGAAGGAGAATAGCCGAACTCGCAGCCCAAAAGAAGTTTCAATTTTCCTCCCTCTTTCTGCAACGCTCTGCCTTCGCCGAAATACGCTTGAGCGTCGGTGAACGCGGGCTGACCGTTTATTTTAAGACCTATGGCATTGTAATCGTAATCGAAATGTTCCGAAACGCCGAGATAGGCAAGCCCCAGCTCTTTTCCCCTGGCAAACATATCTTTAAGGGAACTTTCGCCGTCGGCTGAGTATGTGGAATGAACGTGTATATCCGTCAGTATCATGCTTTCATTTTATAGCAGGAAAAAAACTTTGTCAAGAAAACGTAAAATGCCGCCCTCCTGCGGCATTTTACGTTTATTAAATTTTTCCGCCGCACCATGACGGTGCGGCGAAAAAATGTTATTTATTCGACTTGTTGTACAGACTGTTCTTCGGATCTTTCGTCCTCGGCGGTATCCGCCTCCGACTTTTCCTCATTTAACCTTGCCGAAGCAAAGGCTGCCAGCGCCGCGACGGCGTTGAAAACTACAATGACGAGCATCTGACCGCCGAGAGCTATCATATCGACCGCGCCGCAAAGTATGCATATTTTATATGCTATGTAACCTGCAAGCGCAACTCCCGCGGCGACCGCAGGCAGTATCCAGCCGCTCTTTTGACCCTTTAAAGCATTTATCGCCGTCTTAACCAACGCAACGACGGTCAGGGCGAGAGCTATTGCGTGGAACGCCGCCAGCGGCAGGTAATTGACAAATATTGCGGAAGCCAATTCCCCGTCGGCAAACGTATGATTGTTGTAGCAGTTGAAGCCCAGCGCCGCACCGATGTTGTTTGCCCTCACTCCGAACGAATACATGGGAGAAGCGAACAGACAAGCGGCTATGAGCAAGCAGAGCGAAGAAGCCAGCCCGAGCAATCCGATGCGGGCAGCTGCACCCTTTTGCGCAACCCAGACTTTCCCCAAGGCATAAAGCGCGCCGAACAGCGCCGCTATGGCACAGCAGGCGACGGCGGCGCCGTTAAGCCCGACAGCCGTGAGCTGATTTATTGCAAACAATGCAAATATGCCCGGAATGTAGAACGCAAAGAACTTTGCGCTGACCGTTCTGCGCCTTATAAGCGACAGCGCTTCCAGAACTATGAATACAATGGCTACCGCCTGAAGATAAATATAAATCACGCTTCCGACCGACAGCACGGCGTCGCGCACCGTAAGGTCATCTAATATTCTCCCTTTTAACAAAACAGCATCGCCCGAAGGATTATCAAGCGCACTCATATATGCTTCCTTAGCTTCGAGCTTTTCATAGCGCATGAGATTTACTTCTGAATATACGCCAGAAGCACCGTCGTTCAATTGGTTTATCAGCTTCATTACTTCATCGGCATCGTATTCGGTCGTCGAAAGCATCAGACTGAGTTTTATTATCAAATCGCTCTTATGCGAAACAAATGCGTTCGTCGCATTGAGCATATCCTCTGCCGTATTGCTTAATTGAGTGTAATTCTCCTCTCTGTCATCGCCCACCGCGAGCGCGGCGAAAGGATAGAACATGCTCTGCTCATACTTTGTATCGGAGAAGAGTTCGGAAATTATCTCATCGACCTGCACGTTTCCGGATGTAACTGCCGGATACGTCTGTATCTGTTCCATAGGGATATATTCGTACTTGACGAAAAATCCAGATATAAGCACAATAATCGCCGCAACCATTACCAGACCGTGAAGTATGTACTTTTCGGTGGCAGACTTAGCCGCAGCCATAAACGCGACGGATTTTTCGCGCAATTTTTCAAGTCGCGATGCTCCCTCGGCTTTGTTCTCATTTTTCCCCATAATTTTCTCCTTTAATTTATTTGCTATACAGTTTCAGGCTGTAAAGCACCTCTGTATCTAAAATATACCATACGGCAAGCAATAATTCAATAGGCAACAATAAATTAACTATTTTATTAAAAAACAACTTAAAATTTTCTCAAACTTAAATTTTTTTATTCGAAATAAAAAAAGCCGTCGGCAAATAAACTTGCCGACGGCTGTAAATTTCTTTTTCTGTAAATACGCGCACGCGCCAAAGATTATCTCTTGGAGAACTGAGGAGCGCGACGAGCCTTTTTGAGACCGTACTTCTTTCTTTCCTTGACGCGAGGGTCGCGGGTGAGGAAGCCTTCCTTTTTGAGTGCGGAACGGCAATCGGGCTCTGCCTGAAGGAGAGCGCGAGCAACGCCGAGGCGGATTGCGTTAGCCTGACCGGTGTAGCCGCCGCCGTAAACGTTGACAAGTACGTCGTATTTGCCTTCTACGCCGAGAAGAGCTAAAGGCTGTTTTACCACATACTGCAAAACCGACTGAGGGAAGTAATCTTCGAAAGTTCTGTCATTTATAACGATAGTGCCTGTTCCTGCGGGAATGAGACGAACGCGGGCGATAGCCTTCTTTCTTCTGCCCGTTCCCCAAAACTGCAACTTTTTCTTCAAATTAGCCTTTGCCATAATCTATCTCTCTACCTCTTGATTAGAATAACTTAAGCTCTTCGGGCTTCTGCGCTGCGTGGTTGTGTTCTGCGCCTTTGTAAACTCTCAGCTTCTTAATCATGTCTCTGCCGAGCGAGTTCTTGGGAAGCATACCCCTTACCGCTTCATAAACGGCGAGGTCGCTCTTTTCGGCGAGCATCTTCTTGTAGGAAACCTCTTTAAGTCCGCCGATGTAGCCGGTATGATAACGATAGAACTTATCGGTGAGCTTTTTACCGGTAAGAACCACCTTGTCGGTATTTATCACTATTACAAAGTCGCCCGTGTCAACATTGGGGGTAAAAGTGGGCTTGTTCTTGCCGCGAAGAATAGCCGCAACCTTGGAAGCAAGTCTTCCGAGGGGGATACCGCTTGCGTCGACAACGTACCACTTTCTTTCGACTGTCTGGGCATTTGCCATATACGTTTTCATTGTTTACTCCTTATCGAATTTTCTCTGCGTAATGAGTGTATTTACTGCTATTTCTTTGTTGTTTTTTTCAAATGTAAAACTATTTTATTATTAAATGAAATTTATGTCAAGCCGTTTTGTGTTTGGTTTACAAAGTTTTTAAAAAATTTGAAAATTATTTTTTTGCAGTCGCAAAAGCCGACTTTGCGCGCGGAAAATGCCGCATTTTTTGCCGCATAAACGCGCATATATGCCCAAATCAAGCGGGCGCGCAGGGCTGAACCGCCCT
>ULSO01011064.1_pt1 | contig 25667 bp, 22 predicted proteins | sample 1956701 | NCBI WGS metagenome assembly ULSO01 (sample SAMEA4835708, study PRJEB28245) | human gut metagenome | biome: gut microbiome; material: fecal sample | place: Denmark | collected 2008 | reverse complement strand
TTTTCTGTTTTGGGGGCAATTTTGATGTCATACCTTCCGTCAAAGATTTTGAAAATCATTTTTGGCATTTTTCTTTGTTGTTTGGCAGTCGTAGAATTTGTAAAAGTATTAAAAAAATAGTTTACAAAAACACATTTTTATGATATATTTATAACGTAAATTTTGATATTGAGATTTCATTTTTGAGTCTGTTTTATCAAAGTATTTATTCGTAAGAGGTGGATTATGGTTGATAAAGAAAAATGTATTGGCTGTGGAACTTGTGTTGCCATTTGTCCTGTTGGGGCAATTTCTTTTGATAAAGATGGCAAAGCAGTGATTGACAAAGCAAAATGCATTCACTGTGGCTCTTGCCAGGCAAGTTGTCCAGTTAGTGCCATTGATTTAGACAAATAACAAAGCAAGCAAAAGTGAGGATTTTTTATGGAAAATATTGCATACATTCAACTTAACGAAAGAAAAGTTAAGCTCTTGATTGTTCAAAGCAGAAATGGAAGATACAGAATTTTGGAAGAAGTTGAAAATTATTACGACTTGACAAACGACATCATCAAAGATTGTCTTTTCAGTCCAAAATCTAAGGCTGACATTTTGAAAATTTTGAACATATATCGTTACACCATTGAAACTTTTAATGTTGGGAAAATGATTGCGATTGCTTCAAACATCATCGTTAAAGCAAGAAACTATCGTGGATTTTTGGACGAGATATACACAAACACAGGCATGAACTTTCTCATTTCAAATGATGACGAAGTTGTCAAAGATGTCTATCTTTCTTGTATGTCTGACATTGATGCTTCAAAGGGGTATATTGTCAACATTGACTCATATTCAACATACATTTTGAAATTCAACAGAAGAAATGTTGTGGAATATAATGTCATTCCTTATGGATACAGCAACTTGTCCGCTTCTGGTATGAACTTTGCTGAAATGACAAATGCAGTTAAGAAAGAACTTAAAAAAGCCTCTCTCATCAAAAGTTTTGAAGAAGATATGGTCTTTGGTTGTGGCCCAAGTTTTATTGATATTTCAAGAATTGCAAAAAAACTCACAAGATATCCAATCGACATTGACAACAACTATGAATTGACAGACAGTGCAGTTCAAAAGGTGGTTGATTTTGCAAAAGAATTGGACACTCAAAAAGTCAAGAAAATTAAAGGAATTGGACCAGAAGGTGCAGAAAGCATCAATGGTGGTCTTGCAATCATCAGTGCCATCTATGAAATTTTGAAGTTGTCTTCAATCAATGTGACAATCGCCAATGCTCTTGAAGGTGTTGTCATCACAAATTTGGTTGGCTCATCAAATGAAAAATATTCGGACTTGTTGCAAAACAGTTTGGACAACTATTATGAATTTAAGAAAGAAGGATTGGCAATCAACAGCCAAGTTTATGACATGGCAATTCTTCTTTTCAAACAACTCAAAGTTGTTCACAAACTTCCAAGAATGTATGTCAAACCACTCAAAATTGCTGCTTATATGTTTGACTGTGGAAAATTTATCAATTTCAACAATCATCAAAAACATTCTTTCTATACAATTTTGAATGCAAACATTGCAGGGGCAACACAAAAAGAAATTTTGCTTGCTGCTTTTGCTTGCACTTGTCAAAATCTTGACAACTTCAACTTGTCAGAAATCATGAAATACAAAGAAATTTTGACTGACGAAGATGTCGAAGCAATCAGAAAATTGGGAGTTCTTGTGAATTTGGCAGTCAACTTGAATGCTTCAAGAAAAAACATCATAAATGATATTGTTTGTGACATTCTTGGAGATTCAATCATCATGAAGACCGTCGTAAATTCTGACCCATCTTTTGAAATCATGCAAAGTATGAAAATTTCTGATGATTTCAAGAAAATATTTAAGAAAAGTTTGCAAATAATTTAATTATATCGCTGTTAAAAGGTTTTTTATGGAAGAGGAGAAAAAACACAGTAACTTAAAGGTAGTTTGGTATGTTTTGTTTGCCATAATCACCGTTATTTTGGTGTATTTATTTATTGTTGTTTATTTTTTCTATATCTCTCCATACAACATTTCAGTGAAGACTTCAATTTGGCCATTTTTATCTGACCAAACTGTTGGCGAAATGTATCTTGACGCAACTGTTGAAATCAATTTCACGGTTGCTGATGAAGTGACTTTTGAAGACGAAGAAAAAAATGTTGTTGGTGTCAATGTCAGACAAGATGGCTATGTCATTGCTCCATACAACGAATTTCGCTCATGCACGGAAGACACTCAAATCACCATTCTTGCAAATTCTGGGAAAGTTTACAACGGCAAGTTGCTTTTTGGTGACATAAATTACAATCTTGCCATTCTTAAGTGTGAAAATGTGACTGCTGACGAAGGAGCTGTCAAAATTCCTTTTGTTTCAATTTCTAATGCAGTGAACTATTCATGGTTTTTTGAAACTGATGTTTTGGCAATTTCATCACCTATGAAAAGCAAAACAATTTGGGAAGGCACAGTGAGTGACATAAATCTTTACAATGTTTATAAAGAAATTCAAATTGAAAACAAAAATGCTATTGATTTTGTTATGGAAGATTGCTATTTGGTTGATGTTCCTGATGCTGGAGAAGAAAGTTTTGAAGGTGGAGCAATCTTTGATAAGTCTGGAGGCATTTTGGGGCTTTCTTTTGAACAAACAGAAGATGGCAATTATGTAATCATGCCAATTACTGCTGCAAAACTCTTTTTAAGTGATGTTGTAAAAGCTTATAAGAATGAAAGCAAATATGAAAATGAATTGGTTGACAGTCTTGTCGGTTTTGATCAATCAGAACTTCAATGTTTCTTTATTGCTTCAAATGCAAATTTTGGGGAAGAAGAATTTTTCTATTTTGACGGAACTTGGCAAGTTTACACAGATGAAATCGTGGTTAACTTTGCAAACAGCACAACTCCGGGATATTATGTCTTTGAAGATTGGGTTTATGACGGAGAAACAATTTTGAGTGCTGGAAATGTGATTAGTTCAATAAAATGCGGATATAAAACTTACAGTGCAGGACAAAAAATCACTCTTATGGAAGGGCTTTACAATGCAGATGCTGGAGATTTTGTGACTGTTTATTATTACAACATCAGTTCTTTGGGTGGAACAATAAACAGCGTGACATTTACTGTTTAAGGAGGCATGATGAAAAAATTTAAGTATGCCATTGAAATGGGTGGCGGTTACACATGTATCTATGTCAAAGACGAAGGTTTGGCTCTGAAAGAGCCAACTCTTATTGCAGCAGAACCAACTGAAGATGGCTACAAAGTCATTGCAATGGGCAATGATGCAAAGAAACTTGTTGGTAAGACAAAAGAAAATGTAGAAATTTTTACCCCTTCTGCAAGTGGAGAACATTCAAATTATGAATACTCCGTCATTTTGCTTAAACATTTTTTGAGCAAAGTTGGTTTTAAGGCTTATGAAGATAATGCACTTTTCATTGTTCCTTGTGGACTTACTGCAAGAGAAAAAGAGAACATTTTGAATGTTTGCGAAGGTGCAAATATGGGCTATGTCGAACTCATTCCATCTGTGCTTTGCTCTTGCATCGGAGAAGGAAGAAATGTTGACAGTTCAAAAGTCAATATGATTGTGGACATTGGAGGAACAGCAACTGACATTGCGGCAATCAATATGTCCGCTATTTTGAAAGGAGCTACACTCGGTGTTGGTGGCAGAAATATTGATGCAGCTATTGTCAACTTTCTGGCATACACTCAAGAACTCGTGATTGGTTTGCCAACAGCAGAAATGCTTAAAAACGAGGTCGGAAGTCTTTACACAAATGACACTTTGAATATGGAAATCACAGGGGTTGACGCACAGAGCAAATCTCCAAAAACAGTGGTTATTTTGTCCAATGATTTGCGCAGAGCGATCGAGCCATTTTTCAGTGAAATTGTTAGAGCGATTGACACAACAATCAATGCACTTCCTCCAGAAATGGTTGCTGACATCATCAACAACAAGATTTTGATTGTTGGTGGCTGTGCAAAAATGCAAGGACTTGATGATTATTTAAAAAAACATCTTGGTTATCCTTTTGAGATAAGTGAAGATGTTGACAATGTCACAATTTTGGGGGCAGGGAAACTGCTTTCTGACGCACAACTTTTGGCAAGCATAATAAAAAACCTTTAAAAATTGACCTGTCAAGGTCTTTTTTTATTGTCAAAAAATGACAAATTTAGCGAATTAAAGACTTTTTCTTGCTTTGTTACTATGTTGTATGAGATTTATAATATCAGCAGAGGAGTTTTCTTATGGCAAGAAAAATCGTGGTGACAAGTGGAAAAGGTGGGGTTGGAAAAACCACTGTTTGTGCAAATCTGGGAGTCTATCTGTCTAGGCTTGGTTTTCGTGTGGTTGTTATTGATGTTGACATAGGACTAAACAATCTTGATGTCATTATGGGGCTTGAAAGGCAGGTCATTTTTGACATCACTGATGTTGTTTCTGGGAAATGTCGTGTCAGACAAGCTCTGGTTCAAGACCCAAATTTTCCTTCACTTTATCTTTTGCCGTCATCGCATACCTATTCTGCAAGTAAGATAACTGGAGAACACATCAAAAACATTATTGACATAATTGACCATTCTTTTGATTACATCTTGATTGATTGCCCGGCTGGTGTTGAGGCAGGGTTTCATCGTGCCGTTTTTCCAGCAAATGAGGCGCTTATTGTTGTCACTCCACATCTTTCAAGCATAAAAGATGCAGACAAAGTTGTTGGTCTTTTGAGTGAATATAGCATAGAAAGCAAAGGGCTGGTGATCAATCGTATGCGTGGCGATTTGCTTCTTTCTGGTGAAATGATGAACATTGAAAGTATTGTCAAGGCAATGGGGATTCCACTTCTCGGTGTCATTCCTGAAGATGACAATGTGTCAAAAATGTCTGCTGATGGTCGCATTATGACCGATTGTGAAAGTGCAAGAGCATTCACGTTATTGTCTGAGAACATACATAACGGATGCAAGAAAATTTATGACTGCACTTACAAATATAGGGGACTTGTGGGGTATTTGAAAAGAAGCATAAAAAAACACGTTTGATTTAGGGAGATTTATGGAAAGAATCAATGAACTTTTGATCAGAGACAAATTTACAAATCCGCAATTGGTTGCAGAAGTTTTGAAAGGGGAAGTGACGCCGATTGCTAGGAATTTTTTTCTGCTTGCAGATGATTTGGTTGTCAGATTCAAAAGAGATGGTGAAAACTTTGTTTTTGACATAGAAATCAAGGCAAGCAGAATCAAGCCTTTTGGAAGTAGAATTGTTTAAAAAAACACCTTTGTTCAAGGTATTTTTTGTGTTTTATGTTAAATTTTGTTGTAGCTTATATGAAATAAACCATTCCATAGCAATTTGGTCCAACATGTGTGCCAACAACACAACCAATTTCATTGATTGAAGTGTTTTCTGGGGCAATGCCAAGTTTTGAGGCATATTTTTTGATGAAATCTTTGATTATTGTTTCATTTGCAGAGTGTCCAAAATAGATTGGAAAATCTTTATTTCTTTTGTTTGCACAATCAACCATATATTCATTTGCTTTTTCACCAATTTTCTTTGCAATATTGTTGACTTTTCCACCGTCCAAGTTGATGATTGGTTTGATGTTGAGAACAGATGCAGCGAAATAACTTGTTGCAGAAAGTCTTCCGCCTTGTTTGAGATATTTCAAATCTCCAATCACTGCAACGAGTTTGACACTGCTTTTGAGTTTTTCAAGGTAATCTATCACTTGTTCTGGGGTGGCATCTTTGTGCGATTTGATGAATTTGACAAGTTCAACAATGATTGCACCTTCAGCAAAAGTTGTCACACGAGAGTCGCAAACATAAACATTCTTCATACCCAAACTTTCAACTGCATTTTTTGCTTGAGCAATTGTTCCAGCTAGGTCTGAAGAAATCACAATTGTGATAACAAACCAATCTTCTTTGTTGACATAAGGTGTGAAGGCTGTCTCAAATTTGTATTGGTTTGGTTGACTTGTTTTTGGAATGATTCCAGTTTCTTTCAATTTTTTATAGAATTCATCATTAGGAAGACCTTCAGGATAGAGTTCTCCATTGAAGTTGACTTCAATTGGCAAAACAGTTATGTCATTTTCTTCGGCAAAACCCTTTGGCATATCGACTGAGGCTTCTGTGACGATTTTGTAGTTCATTTGTTTCTCCTATTACAATATTTATAATAACAAAAATGAAATGTAATTGCAAATATTTTACATGAAAAAATTTAAAAACTTTTAAGCATTTTTTTTGATTTTAATACGGACACTAAAAAGAAAAAACCACAAAATGTGGTTTAATTCTTCTTGAATAATTGTTTTGTGAAATTGTATAGTAAAACCACAACGACGAGATAATAGACAAGTGAAATGAAAAAGTTTCCGTAAGAATATAGTGCTGTTTTCAAGAAACCTGTTTGCATTGTTCCGCCACCAAGAAAGGCGGTCAAGTCTGCATGAATGAATGGGAACAAGCAATATGCAAGAGAACCATTCAAGAAGATGTTGCAAATTGTTGCAATGACAAAAATTCCCACAGAAATTCCAAATGTCAATTCAAATTTTCTTGAAACATTCATCAAAAAGATTGTGATTACACTGTAGAAAATCACTTGCAATTCAATTCCAATCACTTTGATTAGGAAGAACAAAAATGGGTGAATTGTGTAAACCGTTGTCAAGTTGAACACTGCCAAAATTTCGTTTGCAAGTGAAGGGAAGAGAAGAGCACCCCAGGTTAAACTCAAAATGCTGTAAACTGCCAAAACGAAGGAGGTTGCATAGACTATTGCCAAAAACTTTCCAGTGAAAACTTGATTGAAGGTGACATTTTGGGACAAAATTGTGTCCATTTTTCCGTTTCGTCTGTCAAGTCCAAACAATTTGTATGATGCATAGATGCCAAACAAAATTGTTAGGAATCCTATTATGCTCATAATGAAGTATGCATGGTCGTAGAGTGTCACTTGATATGAAGCGGTGTTGAAGTTGAGTGGAACTTGATATTGAGTGTAATACAAACTTTCATCATTCAAGAAATAGTTTGTTTTTACAAGTGCAAGTTCGGTGTCTTCAATGGAAATTGGTTGATAGTGATACAAGTTTTTCAGGTCTCCAAAATGGCGTTCCAAAGAAAGTCGAAGTTCATACATAACTGAATATTTTGCACTTTCACAGGTGAGTTTGTAGTTTGTGATCAAACTTGTCATCTCTTCCATGTGTGTTGTGTCGTAGGAGGTGACTTGATTGTTTAGACTTACGATTTCATTAAGAATTTGAAGTCTTTTTGTTGTTGCTTTTTCAATGTATTTTGTTTGATATTCTTGCAAAAGTTCTCTGTCAACTTTCCAAACAAACACATGTTTGACAACAGTGTCAAGAGCATTGAAATTTGAAATGTTGTCATAAAGATTTGTCAAAATTGTTGGGATTGTTTCAGTGGAATTTGCTTGTTCATCAAAGAATGTTGAAATGTTTTCCAAAGTTTTAAATTCGTCAGTTTCAAAAATCAAATTACTTTCAAATTCTCCCAATTCTTTGAAATATTTCACAAATTCGTTAAGTTCATTTGATGCAGTTTTGATTGCTGTTATATTGCCATTTTGAGTGTAGGTGCAACTGCCTGTTGTGTGAAATTTGACAACTTCATAATAAATCTCTTGAAATTGTGAATTAATCTCAGTGAGAGCATCATAGTCATCACATTCTTGTTGAGTGCTTATCATTTTCTCACCATCTTCAAGAATGTCATCAAGTTTAACTTTGTTGTCGTAAGCTTCGTTTGTGGACATAAAGTTGTTGTATATATCTTTTGTGGTCGCCCCCGAAATGGTTGCTGTGTAGGCAGGAGTAGGTTCAATCTTGTAGACAAGTCCAGTGATTAGACAGACGATTAGCACAAGGAGCATTGTTCCAATTGTGAAAGGGTTGATAATCAATCTTTTGAAGTCATAGGAGGCGATTTTGAAAATTTTCTTCACGATTCGTCCTCCTTATAATAAGGTGCAAGATTTGCAAAGATTTTTTCTGATTTTTTGCTTAAATATCCTGCTTTGTAGATGGCAATTTTTTTGTTTGTGATGAACTTGACAATGTCGGCCACTGTGTCTTCATCTGCTTCAAACAGAACTTTGTTTCCAAGAAGTTTGACCTTCAAGTCAAAATTGTCAATGATAAGTTTTCCAGTGTAGTGTGGATATTTGACGCTTAAGAAAGCATAAGTCTTGTTTGTGTCGAATTTTTTGCATTGGTTGTTTGTTAAAACCTCTCTTATGCCTCTGTTTTCCATGAAGATAAACTTTTCACAAAGGTCTTCGATTGTTTCAAGATTTCTTGCGGAGATGATGATGCTTGTGCCCTGTGCTCTGATTTCTTCAATATGAGCCTTAATCTCATCAACAGAATCTGGTGGAAGTGCTTTGAAAGGTTCGTCCAAAAGTAACAACTTTGTCTTCGTCAAAAAAGCAAGGGCGAGTGCCATAAGTTTTTTTTCATAATATGACAAAAACAAAACTTTTGTCTTCATTTTGTGTGCAAGATTGAATTTGTTTAACACTTTGATTATCTGTTCTTTATTTACATCATCATTCAAACTGCAAAGATATTTGAAGTTTTCGTAAACTGATTGATATTTGAAAAACATTGGAGGGTCAAGGCAAATGGCAACATCGTTCAAAACACTGTTGTCTTGCATAATGTCTTTCCCTTCAATGATGACATTTCCTGAGCTTATTGGCAAAGAACCTGTTATTGCCTTCAAAAGGCTGGTCTTTCCTGACTTATCATCTCCGATAAGACCATAACATTCTCCGCTGTTCATTGAAAAATTGACATTCTTCAAAAGAAAGCGGTCTTTAATTAAAACTGTGAGTCCTTTGACCTCTAAAATTTTGTTTTCACTCATAAAACAATTATACCAAACAGGGCAACAAATGTAAAGGGGTTTTTTGAATTTTAAAGCCATGGGGAAAACGTTGAAAAATAAAAAAAGGCAAGATTGCCTTTTAATCTGTGTTGATCAAGTTCTCAAAGATGTATTCATATATGTTTGGAGCGTTTTGTCGCCATTTTTTGCATGCTTCTTCTGCTGCTTGTCGGGTTGGTGCTTTGACTTGAATTTCAAAAAGTGGGGTATTGATCAAACTTTCATAGATTCTCATCGTCACAAGATATGAACCATCATCGGCGTCTGTGTAGTTGGCGTAATATTCCTGTGACTGTTTGATGGAAAGTCTGTTTGCTTTGGCATAGTTTGTGATTTCATCACGAAGATTGTTTGGAATTCTTTTATAGAAATATGACAGACAGTCTCTTCCTTCAAAAGTGAGATTATATCTCATTTCTCCTTCTTTGCACTCGGTTTTGTAGATGAGTTTTGCTTCAGAAAGCTGATACAACAGGTCAAGACAGTCCATGTAGTTTATCCAATTGTTTTTGACAGAACAAATTTCAATGATAGAGTTTTCTGTCAATGGCATTTCCATTTTGTCCATACAGAAAAGAATTATCAATTTGTTGGTCACTGCATCATAATCCATAAAAGCTCCAAAAAGTTTATATATGCATTTTATCTTAATTACAAAAAAAAATCAATTTTTTATGACTTGTTTGCAAATTAATTTGCTTTTTTGGTTTTATATGCTAAAATATTATGTATTAATGGACTGGCAAATTCGCAATTTTTGTGATGACGGCCAAGTATGGAGGTTTTCATGGAAGCAAAAAACATTCTTGATGTAGAAAAATTTGTTTTGGCTTGTAACGATATGTTGAGCGGAAAATTCCTTGACCTTAACAAAAAACTTGACAAATTCCTTTCTGTGATGACAAAGAGTGAAGACATAATCGACCTTCTTTCTGATTGTTTGGAAGATTTTGACGAAGAAGCAGAATTTTCAAAAGCTTTTTCTGTGGACAAGAAAACCGGAAGTGTGAAGGTTGCAATTCCAACTGATGACAAAAAAAGATTGGCTCTTTCTGTGACAATTTTCAATGATATAATCAATGACAAACTCAATGCCAACCAATTTCTTGAGACCTATTTTCAAGACAGAAAACTCACTCCAATGCAAAACTTTTTGGAAAAGATTATCAAACCATATAGAGATGTGATTTGCAAACTTTTCCAGCTTGACACAAACATCACTGTTGATGACATCAAAAAACAAATTGAAGAAGAAAAGTTGTTCAAAAAAGAAGAAGAAAAGAAACAAGAAGAAGCACAATTTCCACACCTTGACGAACTTTTGGCAGAAATTGTCAAATCTTGCAATCAAATGTTGGCAATTTTGAAGTTTGAGAAGAAGAGAACTGATGTGCTTGACGATGTTGAATTTGTTGTCAATTCCATTTTGAAGGCTTGTGAAAAACGTGATTTGATGGTCATCAATGGTCTTGTGATTGGGCTTAATTATGTTTCCAAAAAATTTAAAAACATCAGACATCTTGTTGCCGATTTGAATGGACTTATCTATGATTATTATGAATATCTTGCAGGTGGTGATGATGCCACAACTCAAGAAAATTTGGAAGAAGAATAATTTTACGCAATGTAAAATTATTTTTTTGTTATAAAAACATATTTTCCATTTTTGAATAGAATGATTTTGACAGGAGAAAAACTATGTCATTCATTCAAAGATATTCAGATATAAAAAGAGGCGGAATCGTTTTTGTTGGAAACACTCTTGGTCTCAGCAAGATTGCAAATCTCAACCAAGCAGGAACATTGGGTTCTATCGGTGCTTTCACATCTTTGGACACAACTTTGAAAGTTAACGATTTCCCTTTTGGTACAACTTTAAATTATTTGCAAAATGGGTCCAGTGCGACCCTTACTCTTCCAGTCGGAAGTTCGGTGTTGTATGCGGAACTTGTTTGGGGCGGACTTTTTAGGTCAACTGCAAACAACATCTCCAATCTTATTGACAATTCCATCAATTTCACAACACCAAATGGACTTCAGGTGATTTCTCCTGATGCCCTCACAAAACAAACTTTCAACATCAATGTCAACAACATCACTATCGGTTTCTATGTCAGGTCGGCAAATGTCACATCGCTCATCCAAAGTGCTGGGAATGGCACATACAGTGTGCAGGGAGTTCCGGCACTGATTGAAGCATTGACAAACAGAACAGACGACACCAACCATGCAGGGTGGACTTTGGCTGTTGTCTATGCAAATCAAAGTCTTGAATTCAGGAGTTTGAATTTGTGGGTTGGTGGAGAAGTGGTTTCTCCATCGACAGGTGTCACAAACATAACTCTGACAGGGTTCAAATCGCCAAATGAGCCGGTTCCAAACGGAAAAATTTTCGTTTCTGCTCAAGAAGGAGACGCTGTCATATCTGGCGACCAAATGTTGTTCGGTGTCAATGCCGGAAGTCTTACAAATTTATCTGGACCGAACAATCCAGTCAACAATTTCTTTTGTTCTCAAATCAACAATGAAAACGGACTTTTGGACACCACGGGAACATTTGGAACAAGAAATGCCAACGCAAACACCGGCACGAACACCATTGCGTGCAGGCAGGGTTATGACATCACTGCTGTCGATTTGACAGGAAAAATTCAGCCAGAACAGTCCACTGCATTCATAAGGTTCACTTCAAGTGGTGACTTGTATGTTCCAAACTGCTTGGCAATTGAGATTGACAACGGGGCAAACCCAAGTTTGACGGTGATTAAAAGTGTTGATAGGGCCGTTGCAATTCAAGGCGACATCTTGACTTACACTTCTGTTGTCACAAATGATGGAAGTTTGCCACTTACGGACACTTTGTTTACTGATGATATCCCTGTGGGGACACAGTTTGTCGCGAACTCTGTTTTCATTGACGGTGTCAACAATCCAAGCTACAATCCACAAACCGGTTTTTCGATTGGAAATCTTATTCCAAATCAAAGTGTTATTGTCACTTTTCAAGTTCAAGTTTTATAATTTTAGGAGAAAAAAATAATGACTATTACAAATTTATCTAACACTCAATTTAACTATACCTTACCAGACGGAACAGTTCAAACAGAGACAAGAGAGAGCAATCTCGTCAACACTGAGGTTTTGACAGATTCTTTCACAAAAGTTAAAAGTTCAAACAAAACCTTTTTGCAGGAAGGAGAAACTGCAACACAAACAGTCACTCTCACAAATGGTTCTTTGTTTAATCTTTCCAGCATGTTTTTTGCAGACACTCTTTCAACTGGTGCTTCATATGTTCCGGGAACAGTGTTTGTCAATGGAGTTTCTCAACCGACCTATGATGTCAACACTGGTTTCAACATTGATGATATGGCTCCAAATGAGGTGGCAGTCATCACTTATGACATCAAAGCCGACAATCCTTTGACACAGGCCATCGTAAACAACTTTGCAACAATCAACTACACTGCGGCTGAAAGACCATTGTCAGAAAACACAAACACTGTTCAATTGGCTGTTGTTTCCAACAGATTGTCAATTATCAAAACCGTTGACAAACCTGTTGCAATCAAAGGAGAAAATTTGCACTATACCAGCACAATCACAAACACAGGAACACTTTTGAAAACAAACCTGATCTTCTCAGATCCAATTCCAGCAGGCTCAACTTTTGTTGTTGGAAGTGTCAAAATTGATGGTGTGACACAAGCAGCATATAATCCAGCAACAGGGTTTCCACTTGCTGACTTGCCAGTTGGAGCAAGCACTGTTGTTGAATTTGATGTCACGGTGAACTGATATGGCAGTGATTTCTAATGTTTCTTTTGTAACAGATTTTTCTGTCACTCCTTCAGTTGTTTTCACCAGCAATCCAGTTCAAACAACAATCATAACAAGGGATCCGATTGTTCCAGTTGTGCCAGATGTTTTCTATCTCTGTGATGACTGCTGTCCAAGATGGAGTTGCCGTTGTCAGAGATGCAATTGTTGCAGAAACAGTTGGAGGATTTCCAGATGTTCAAACAGATGTAATTTCCCACCATTCTTCTTTTGATTGTGAAATTGCTCAAAATGCACAATTTTCATGTTGTGCATTTTTTGTTTGGCACTGTGACTTTTTGTGTGATATAATTTTTTCAATAGAGAGGTGTGATATGCAAAAGTTGAAACCCATTTCAGAAGTTGCAAAAAAAGCAGGCATAAGTCAAAAAGAAATCAGTTTGCGTGGAGACTTGATTGCCAAGGTCGAAAACTCGACAGGGAAAAAGCAGGGCAAATTGGTGCTTGTCACTGCGATGACATCAAACAAAACAGGCATTGGGAAAACAACAATTTCAATAGGGTTGGCTGATGCCTTGAATCGCTTGAAATGCAAAGCCATGTTGGCACTGAGAGAACCTTCAATGGGACCTGTGTTTGGAATCAAGGGTGGTGCAACAGGTGGTGGACTTTCAAGGGTGGAGCCAAGTGATGAGATAAATTTGCATTTCACAGGAGATTTTCATGCGATTGCACAGGCAAACAATCTTCTTGCTTCTGTGATTGACAACCACATTTTTCAGGGTAATGCTTTGGAAATTGACACAAACAACATTTTCTTCAAACGTTGTCTTGATGTTAATGACAGAAGTTTGAGAACAATTTCATATCACATTGGAGAACATGAAATCAAAACAGGTTTCAACATCACAGCGGCAAGTGAAGTTATGGCTGTGCTTTGCCTAAGTGAAAATTTGACAGATTTGAAGAAAAATTTGGGCAATATTTTGGTTGCACTAAACAAAAAAGGCAAACCAGTTTTCGCCAAAGATTTGCACGCTGAAGATGCAATGACACTGCTTTTGAAAGATGCAATCAAACCAAACTTGGTTCAAAGTTTGGGTGGAACTCCGGCTCTTGTTCACCTTGGTCCTTTTGCAAACATTGCTCATGGTTGCAACAGTGTTGTGGCAACACGATTTGCTCTTTCTCACGCTGATTATTGTGTGACTGAGGCAGGTTTTGGAAGTGATTTGGGTGCCGAAAAATTTTTGGATATCAAAACAAGAATTCTTGGAAAAACTCCAGATGTGGTTGTGCTTGTCGTGGTTGTTAAAGTGACAAAGGAGCATGGACAAGGCGATTTGGTTAAGGGGTTTGAAAACATCAAAAAACATATTGAAAACATTAAAGATTTCTACAAACTTCCTTTGGTTGTTGCCATCAACAAACATTCTGACGACAGCGAGCAAGATGTGGAAACACTGAAAAATCTTTGCTCTGCCGAGGGGGTGGAAGTTGCCATTTGTGATGCTTTTGAACAGGGTGGTGTTGGTTGCGAAGACCTTGCCAAGAAAGTTGTTGAGAAAGCAAAAATTGAAACAAAGATGAATTATTGCTATGACATGAATGACAGCATAAAAAAGAAGATAGAAAAAATTGCCAAAAACATCTATGGTGCAAAGAAGGTTGTTTACAGCGATGTTGCAAACGAAAAAATCAATCTGGCCAAAAAATTTGGCTTTGAAAACTTTTTTGTTAACATTGCAAAGACTCAATTCTCGTTTTCTGACAACAAGAATTTGCTTGGTGCACCAAAAGATTTTGCCTTCAATGTGACAGACATCGAAATCAGGAGCGGAGCAAAAATGATTGTTGCCATTGCAGGAAACATGTTGTTGATGCCAGCTCTAGGGAAAAAATCTAATTATTTGAATATGGAAATTGACGCAGACGGAAAAATTTCAGGTTTGTTTTAATTTTGTTTGATTTTAGGCATAATATAGTGATATAATATGCCATGTGAGTTGACTAGTCAACTTTCAACTTAATTCAACTTAAAAGGAGTTTGCATGAAAGAATTTTTTAAGAGAATTAACATATTTAAAACCATTGTTGCTCTCATGTTGATTGTTTTGGGCATTTGTTTGATTTGTGTGCCAACGGCAACACTTTTGACTGTTTGTTATGTCTTTGGGGGCTTCATTCTTTTCTTTGGAATTTGCAGCATCATCAACTATTTTCTTTATGGAACAGAACCTTTTGGATTTTTGAATGGAATTTGTGAAATTGCCATTGGAAGTCTTGTGATGGCTTTTGCTCCACAAATTACTTCGCCTCAAGTTTTTGCCATTTTTGCTGGAATAATTTTGTTCTTCAGTGGACTTTTTCGCATTCAAAATTCAATGGATTACAGAAGATTTGGCGCAAAATATTGGTGGCTTTATATGATTTATGGAATCTTGATTTTTGTTTTCTCTATTGTGCTGATGGCTTATCCTTTCACTGTTCAAAGAGTGGCATTGATTTTCCTTGGTGTTGTTCTGCTTGTTGACGGAATAATGAAACTGATTTCAATGTTTGTTGTGAAAGATAAACTCAAAAAATTTAGAGAAAGAAAGGACGAAGATGTCATAATCATCGACAAAAATGAAGACTAAAAGAATTGTTCGTTGAAAAGCACTGATGGGTGGTTTGGACTTGTTGTTTTTGCTTTTTGATGATACATTTTTGCTTCTTGATAGTTGGTGGAATACAAAAGTTTTGTCAGTTCCAAAAATGGAGTGATGTTTGAATAGGTTTCTTTGACAAAACCAGTCGTTTGTTTTGGGCAAGAGAGAGCAGATTTATACCAAAAAATCGCTCTTTCTTTTTCATTCTTCATGTCATAAAGATGTCCAATCTTGCAACACAATTCAGCCGTTGGAGTGTGATTTTGAAGGCAAGCAAAAAGAGTGCTCAAAGATGAATCAATTTGGTTTTTCAAAAGAAGGCAATCAGAAAGCAGGACATAGGCACCATAATTGTCAGGTGGATATGAATTTTTCATTTTCAAAAACTTTTTTAGATTTTTGATTGCTGAAGAAATATAGTTGTTGTAATAGAGTTCTCGGCTGTAATAATACATTTCACGAGCATTGAATTTTTCGCCACGTTTTATTGCTTTGCGATAGAGGTTGAGGTTGCGTTTTCCATCTTTGTTGTTTGCGTTTTTTCTGTGTTCAATTTCAATGTCAAGATATTCAATTTTTCCAAATGGGGCGATTGCTTCGTGAACAAATCCTTCCCATTGGAAATGGTCTGTGCGTTTGAGAAGGCGTTCTCGAAAATATGTCAGAAAAGGAGTGTTATTTGCATCAAAACCAGTGGAATATTTGAACATATAAACATCTGTTTCTGTTTCTTTTGATTGTTTCAATTCCAAAATTTTTTGAATGTTTTTTTGCGTCACAAAATCATCGGCATCAAGCCACATTTGATAATCACAGGTTGCTTTTGAAAAAGAGAAATTCCTTGCCTTAGAAAAATCATCACACCATTTGAAGTCATAAATCTTGTCAGTGTAATTTTTTGCGATTTCTTTTGTTTTGTCGGTTGAACCAGTGTCAACGATTATGATTTCATCGGCAAATTGCTTGGCACAATCCAAAAGTCGTGCGAGAACTTTCTCTTCGTTTTTTACAATCATACATAAACTTATTGTGAACATAATTTGACCTCTATTTCTTACATATTCCGAAGTTTTTGTTTTGTTGCAGTGAAATGTTTTTGAAAAATTTAGTTTGTGTGATATGATAATTCCACGGAGAGAAAATATGTTAGGTGCAATAATAGGAGATGTTGTAGGTTCCAAGTTTGAATTTGACAACATCAAATCAAAAGATTTTTCTTTGTTTTCCAAAGACAACAAATTCACAGATGACACAGTGCTTACTTGTGCCATTGCTCAGGCATGTATGAATTGCAAAGGGGATTATTCCAAACTGCAGAAAGAAGCAAAGAAATGCCTGTTGGAATTTGGTCGAATTTATATGGCAAACAATGTCATTGGTTATGGTGAAATGTTCTATGAATGGCTCAAAGACCCAATGCCTTATCAAAGTTTTGGGAATGGAGCAGCCATGAGAGTTTCTCCACTCGCATACTTTGCAAAAGACAAAGAGCAACTCAAAGAGATGAGCAGAGTGGTCACCATTTTAAGTCACAATCATGTTGAAGCCATAAAGGGAGCGGAAGCGGTTGCAGTTTCTGTTTTTATGGCTTTGAATGGTGCAAGCAAAGAAGAAATCAAAAAAGAGATTGAGGAGAATTATTACAAACTCAACTTTGATTATGACAAATTGGTGAAATCATATTGTTTTGATGTCAGTTGCAAAAATTCTGTTCCACAAGCAATTTTTTGTTTCTTGATTTCCAATTCTTTTGAAGATGCTCTCAGAACGGCAATTTCAATTGGCGGTGATAGCGATACAATTGCTTGCATGACTTGTTCAATTGCCGAAGCGTTTTATGGTGTTCCGGTTGGATTGGAACGCTGGGCATTAAGATACTTAGACAAAAACCTTTTGAAAGTGTATCAAAACTTTTGCAAGTCACAGTATTGCAATTATGCAAAAATACATGGAGAAGATATGCTGAAAGATTTTAGCTTTTCAGACTTTGCCAAAAGAAGAAAAAGATTTTTGAAAGAAAACTCTGAAAAAAGTTTTGTCATTGTTGAGGGACAAATTCCTTTGATAATTTCTGCACCACATGGAGTTTCACAAGTCAGACTTGGAAACCAAAAATATGCAGAACCAGGCTCTTTATCAATTGCTCTTGAACTTCAAAAAAGAACAAATGCTTATTTGATTGCGAAAACAAAAAATTGCAATGACGATGCAAATTTTGACGCAATTTCGCCATATAAAGAAGAACTTAAAAGATACATAAAGCAACATGACATAAAATACCTTATTGATTTCCATGGAATGAAAAAGACGAGAGAAATTGACATCAATTTGGGAACGAATTTTGGACGCAATATTGAAAAAAATGAAGAATTGTTTGACTTCATTTTGCAAAGTTTTAAACAAAGAAATTTTATTGTTGCTGTTGACAATCCATTCAATGGAGATATTGACACAGTTTCTGGGAGTATTTCAAAAAGTTGCGGAATTTGGACAATTCAAATTGAAGTAAATTATAAATATACGAGCGAAAAGAGATATATTGCAAATCTTCTTGATATTTTGGAGATATTAATTCAATCAATAGATTTTTGTTGCAAGAAGTGAAAAATGCTTTGAAGAAGAACGTCAACTATGATATAATCACATCGGAAAAATTTACCGAAAGAGGAGAGAAAATGAAAACAGTTGCAATCGTTACTGACAGTAATAGTGGAATTTCACCAGAAGAAGCTGAAAAATTGGGTGTTTATGTTGTTCCAATGCCATTTATTATTGATGGCGAAATTTATTATGAAGGCGTAAGTCTTACAAATGACAAATTTTATGAAATTCAAAAGAGTGGAACAAGAATAACAACTTCACAACCAAACATTAATGATATTGTTGCTTTGTGGGAAAACATTTTGAAAGAATATGATGAAATTGTGCACATTCCAATGTCGAGCGGACTTAGTCAAAGTTGTGAAACCGCAACAAGTTTTGCTGAACAGTTTGATGGCAGAGTTCAAGTTGTGGACAACAAGAGAGTTTCGATAACTATGAAAGCTTCAGTCGTTGATGCAGTCAACATGGTCAAAGATGGCAAGAATGCCAAACAAATAAAACAATTTTTGGAGGAAACTGCTCTGCAATCTTCGATTTATCTTGTTGTTGACACTTTGAAATATCTCAAGCAAGGTGGAAGAATCACACCAGCAGCGGCTGCAATTGGAACAGTTTTGAACATCAAACCAGTTCTTCAAATTCAAGGAGGAAAACTTGACCAATATGCCAAAGTCATCAACATCAGAAGCGCAAAATCAAAAATGTTGGACGCAATGAAAAAAGATTTGGAAGGCAGATTCAGAGGATTGGTTTCTGAAGGCAAAATGAGACTTTCTGTTGCTCACACTATGAATGATGAAAATGCCAAAGAATTTGCAGAAGAAATCAAAAAAACTTTTCCAAATGTGCAGTTTGATTATGTTGACGCTTTGGCTCTTTCAATTGCAACACACACAGGACCAAAGGTTTTGGCAATTGGATGCAACAGGATTTATTAAAAATTTTTTGAAAAAGGCCAATTTGTTTGGTCTTTTTCTTGTTTTATTTTAAAATACATTTGGGAGATTTGATATGAAAGATTGTATTTTTTGCAAGATAATTGGTGGAGAAATGCCAAGTTACAAAATTTACGAAGATGATTTTTGTTTGGCATTTTTGGATATTTCAAATGATATTTATGGTCACACCTTGGTCATTCCAAAAAAACATTATGAAAATGTGATGACCTGTGACAACAAAACATTGTCAAGAATTATGGAAGTCTGCAAAAAAATTGGTTCGCATTATGTTAAAGATTGTGGATTTGATGGATTTAATATTTTAAATGCTTGTGGAAAGGCTGCAGAACAATCCGTTTTTCATGTTCATTTTCATATTTTACCAAGAAAAGCAGAAGATGGAGAAAAGGTTTTTCCAACCCTTTCTGGTTCAAAAGCTGACATGTCTGAAGTGTGTGACAAACTGAAAATGCAATGTGAAAACGAAAATGTTGAAGAGCCTTACGAATGTGACGAAGATTGTGTTGTTCTTTACACAGATGGTGCATGTTCTGGAAACCCTGGAGCAGGTGGCTGGGCTTCAATCTTGTCTTTCAAGGGGAAAGAAAAAGTTTTGTCAGGTGGAGAGAAAGAAACCACAAACAACCGCATGGAACTTATGGCTGTGATTATGGGGCTTGAAAGTGTTAAGGGTGGAAACAAAGTCAAAGTTTTCAGTGACAGTGCATATGTTGTTAATGCTTTTAATCAAAACTGGATTGAAAATTGGCAAAAAAACAACTGGCAGACAAGTGGGAAAGGTGGAGTTCAAAACAAAGATTTGTGGCAAAGATTGCTCTCTGCAATGGATGGACTTGATGTGGAATTTGTCAAAGTCAAAGGTCATAGTGACAACAAAAACAACAATCGTTGTGATGCACTTGCAAGAGAAGAAATTATGAAGATGAGTTAGTCATCTTCTTTTTTTAAATTGAAACAAAAATGAGCAAAATCATTGTGACAATCAAAGACAGACAAGCGTGAGTAAATTTTTGCAATGTGAAAAATTTGATTGGCATTTGAAGATTTGAAAGCATGGTTATTGATTGCAAGATTGTTGAAATGCCTCCAAAACTTATTGTGAAGGAGCAAAGTGCGACTGCAAGAAATTTGTTTGAAAGAGTGGATAAATCAATGCAACCTTTTGTTATTTCAATCAATCCTTCAAAAAAATAGGCGATGTTGTCTGGAAGCAATGAAAAAACAGGAGAAAAACATTCAATGACAATAAAGAAAATTGTTATGATGCAACCGACAGACAAAATGGAAAGCGTGGAATTCAACACAATCTCTGAAAGATTGAATTGAGTTTTTGAAGTGTTGTTGCCACCATTTTGAAGATTGTTTGCTGAATCTTTTTCTTTCAATTTGAAATTGCGATATAAGATTCCATTCAACACGGCTCCAATAACATGGCTGAGAAAGAGAATATATCCAATTTTTGAACTGTTGAACATTCCAATCCCGACTGCTCCAATTATGAACATAGGGCCAGAGGTCGAACAAAATGAAGACATTTTGAAAGCATCTTCTTTTGAGATTTTTCTTTGCATATAAAGGTCGGCAACCATTTTTGAGCCGACGGGATAGCCGGATAAAATTGCCATCGCAAAAGCATACATGGAAATGGGAGGTGTTTTGAAAACCTTTTGGCTTATTTTTGAAAATGGTCTCGTAAGTTTTGGCATGAAGTCCAAAGCGGATAGAGCTTTTGTGAAAAACATAAATGGCAAAACACTGGGCAAAACATTAAATGCCCAGGCACTTATTCCATTTAGAGATTGAGAGATAAATTTGGCCGGTTGCAAAATCATGCAAAGCAAAAAATATAAAATCAAAATTGTGAAAAACATATATGCAAAACCTGTGTTTTTATTGCGAGAAAATTTCAAAATTGTTCTCCTTTTTTGTTTGACTTTGAATTATAGATTTCTTATAATTATTAAAGAAAGTTGAAAAACTTTTGATTGTTTGTCCAAATCTTCATACGTGGAGATTTGTTTTGATTTTGATGTTATTATTTTATTTTTAATTTCATGAAAAAAGAATTGGAGAAAAATTATGTTTAAAATTGATAAATTGGTTGATGAAGCAAAAAAGAGACAAAAGACGATTGTTTTTCCTGAAGTTAGTTTTTCTGACAGAACAGTGGAAGCGGTCAAATATTTGCAAAAGAAAAAAATTGTCAAAGTCTTGCTTGTTGGTGATGCGAGTGCTTTGATTCTTAGGGATAAGATTTTTGAACACTTTGATATTGTCAACCCTGTGACTTTTCCGGACAGAGCAAAACTTGTGAAAACTTTGTATGAAAAAAGAAAAGAAAAAGGCATGACAATGGAGCAGGCAGATGAACTTGAAAAAGACCCATACTACTTTGCCACACTTCTTGTTGAATGTGGATATGCAGACGGTATGGTTGCGGGAGCAGAAGCCTCAACAGCAACAACTGTTCGTCCAGCACTTCAAATCATCAAAGCAAAAAACAAGAAAGATCCTGTTTCATCATTCTTTTTGATGTATGGAAAAAATAAGTTTTTGAAAAACGAGGCAGTCATTTTGTCTGATTGTGGTGTTTTGGAAAATCCAGATGCTGACACACTGGTGGCAATCGCTTCTCAAAGTGCAAAAAGTGCACAACAATTTGGATTGACTCCAAGAGTGGCATTTTTGTCTTATTCAACAAAGGGAAGTGCCAAGAGCGAAAATATTGACAAGGTAAGACAAGCATACGAAAAGTTCAAAAAGAAAGAAAAGGATATTGTTTGTGATGGGGAATTGCAATTTGATGCAGCAATGGTTCCAAGAGTTGCAGAACACAAATGCCCAGGCAGTCCTTTGAAAGGGAATTCAAATGTTTTGATTTTTCCAAACATTGAAGCAGGGAATATTTGCTATAAAATGATGCAATATGTTGGTGGACTTAATGCGGTTGGACCAATTTTGCAGGGGCTTAAGAAACCGGTAAACGACTTGTCAAGAGGTTGCTCGGTGAATGACATTATCATGGCAAGTGTGATTACCGCACTTCAGTGTGAAGATAAAGAAAAGAAAGGAGAAAATAAATAATGAAAATTTTGGTTATCAACGCAGGAAGTTCATCACTCAAATATCAACTTCTTGACATGGAAACAGAAAAACTTATTGCAAAAGGTGTTGTTGAAAAAATTGGGCTTGAAGGTTCAATGTTGACACACAAAGTCAATGGACAGGCATACACATACGAACAAAAACTCAACAACCATTCAGAATCTTTGGAACTTGTTTTGAAAGTTCTTCAAGATCCAAAAATTGGAAGTTTGAAATCTTTGGACGAAATTGAAGCAGTTGGACACAGAGTTCTTCATGGTGGAGAAATCTATAGCAAGGCAGTTTTTGTTGATGATGAAGTTATGAAAAACTTGAAGAAATTGACACCACTTGGACCTCTTCATATGCCTGCAAACATTTCAGGAATTGAAGCATGCATGAAAGTTATGCCAAAAGTTCCAAATGTTGCACTTTTTGACACTGCTTTTCATGCAACTATGCCAAAGAAAGCATACACTTATGCAACCCCATATGAATGGTATGAAAAATACGGAGTCAGAAGATATGGTTTCCACGGAACAAGTCATGAATATATTGCAAGAACCGTTGAACAAATTGAGGGAACAGACAAATTGAACATTATCAGTTGTCACATTGGAAATGGTGCATCTCTTGCAGCAATCAAAAATGGAAAATGTGTTGACACTTCAATGGGACTTACACCTCTTGAAGGTTTGATCATGGGAACAAGAAGTGGTGATTTGGATCCTGCAATTTTGGAATATGTTATGGACAAAGAAGGTCTTGACATAAAGCAAATGCTCAACATTCTCAACAAAAAGTCTGGACTTTTGGGCATAAGTGGTGTTTCAAGTGACATTCGTGATGTTCAGGCTGAAGTTAAAAAAGGTAACGAAAGAGCCAAACTTGCAATTGATTGCTTCGTTTACAGAATCAAGAAATACATTGGTTCTTATGCGGCTGCCCTTGGTGGGGTTGATGTCATTGTCTTCACTGCAGGAACAGGCGAAAATAGAGATGAAATTCGTGAAGAAATTATGAAAGATATGGAATTTATGGGTGTCGATTTTGATGTTGAAGCAAACAGAAATTTCAAAAGAGGAGAAGTTTGCTTGATATCAAAACCAACATCAAAGGTTAAAGTATATGTCATTCCAACTGATGAGGAACTTATGATTGCAAGACAAACCAAGGCTGTTGTGGAGAATTTGAAGAAATAATCATGTTTGTGTTCTAAAATTTCAGAAAAATTCGCAATAAAACTTGACAAATGTTTTTAAATAAGATAGAATATACACGCAAATATAATTAAAAGTTGACAAAAAGTTAATTTTTGCACTTTTTGTGGTAAGTTAATGTGACTGAATTGTCATACACTTAGAAAATTACTAAAAGGAGAAGAAAAATGGCTGTTCCAAAGGGTAAAGTTTCAAAACAGAGAAGAAACACAAGAAATTCTGCAAACTTCAAGGCAGAGGCTCCAACACTTGTTGAGTGCCCAAAATGTCACGAACTTAAAAAACCTCATACTGTTTGCAAAAATTGTGGAACATACAAAAACAAAACTGTTGTTGAAGATAAAAAGAATGCAAAGAAATAATCTATCAGAAATGATAGATTTTTTTATTGTATTAAACTAGGAAAAGTGTTTGGAACAAATTTTTTAATTGTGTTATAATATTAACATGAAAAAGATCATAGTAATTTTAATGATGGTATTATGCGGTTTTGCACTTGTTGGTGGAGGAATTCTTCTTTCAACAAATTATTCTCAAGCCAAAGTTGATGGCGGAGAAGTTACTGACCCAGGAGAAGGTGAAGAAGGAGAAAATCCAGGAGATGGGGAAGGTGGAGATGTTTCTCCAGATGCCAACACAGAGTTTTCTTGGACGGTTAAGGGAATATACAGAACGTCTTCTACATCATACTCTACCGCTTACAGCAGTGAAAATGACACTAATAATGCTGACAGCAAAGTTAGATTTTCTGTTTATTGGCGTGACGAGAATGGAAATACAGCTACTTTAAAAAGTGCGATTGGATACACTTTGAATGCTTATCCAACAACTGGCTATACTGTTGGTGGTGGTTCGGACTCATCAACGAATTTGAAATATGTTTATTATGGTTTTTGGAATATCTTCACTTACAAAAGATATATTTATGTATCTGCATCTAATGTTGGGACTAGTTATTGTTTTGGAGTTTCAACAAGTGCTTCTAATAACAGTTCAAACAGAAGTAGAGACACAACAGGATACATATATAATGGTGCTGTAACAAATTCTTCAAGCACAGCAAAAAGTAATTGTTCTCAAAAATTGAGTGGAACATATTATGTTATTTATCGTCAAGGATATACTGTTACATATAATAAGAATGGTGGAAGTGGTGGAACTTCAAGTCAGACAATTTATGCAGGAATTGGTTACACTTTAACATCAAACACACCATCAAGATCAGGTTATACATTTGCTGGCTGGAACACAAACTCAAGTGGAACTGGAGTAACTTATTCAGCTGGTTATACACTTGGAGACAGCAGTGCAAACGGGAGCAAAACATATTATGCAAAATGGACACCAAAAACATATACAGTTACATACAACAGAAACTACAGCACAACAACAACTTCAACACAAAGTGTGACATATAACAGTTCATTTACAACAAAATCAAGAACAACATTCACAAGAACTGGTTATACTATAACTAATTGGAGCACCAGCACATCTTCTGTTACAGGAAGTTACACTGGAGTAGGTTCATCATATACATACAAGACAGTTGGTAATACAACATTATATGCTCAATGGACAATCAACACATATACATTGACAATCCGGTATTATGGAGGGTCAACGCGGCAAAGCAACACGACAAATTTGAATATAACAGCGTCGAATTGCACAGTTTCAAGCAGCAGTATAGCCTCGGGAAGCAGTGCGACAGTCAAACATACGTATACGACAGGGTCGTATGGTGTTGTTTTGAAATTGTCCAACAGTGCAAGTTATGATTACTATCTAAGGACAGGAAGCGAACCAACAACATCTTCGTATACAAAGCTATACACAACATCAAGTGATTCTTACACATATACGTGGAAACCGGATTCAAATGACACGCTCAACATTTATGTCAAACAGCGATATTCGATAAGTTATAACGTAAATGGCGGAAGTGGAACATTGCCGTCAACGACATATAAGATACACGGAACGAGTGCAACACTTGGAGCGAACAATTTGACAAAAACGAGTTACACTGCGTATGGTTGGAATACGAACACAACTGGAACGGGAACTCATTACAATTCCAGTGGAAGTTATTCAACAAATGCAAGTGACACATTGTATGCAGACTGGACACCAAAGACATCGACAATCAAGGTTCAAATCAAGACATCAACAGATGGTTCGACATATAGCAATTCAGTGACAGGTGGGACAGTTACTGTTCGATATTATTATGACAGCAACAACTCACCAGTGCAGTCATCGGCTGTGAGCGTGACAAGTGCATCAGCAACAACAGTTGCGACAAACGCACTGGTAAGTCAGTCAGTGACATTCACACCATCGGCAAAGAGTGGCTATGTGTTTGTTGGAATTTCAACAAGTTCAAGTGCACCAAA